>JAEEGJ010007915.1_pt1 | contig 29822 bp, 25 predicted proteins | sample 8958761 | NCBI WGS metagenome assembly JAEEGJ01 (sample SAMN16246546, study PRJNA631951) | gut metagenome | biome: gut microbiome; feature: rumen; material: RS-attached | host: Bos | place: Iran: Karaj | collected 2018-10
CATCGGGTGATACGGTTTATGTGAATGCAAAATTAGATTTTACGAATGCACAGAGGTGTCTCTGTCCCTCGAAGGTGGATTTTGCAGTAGATAACGCTCCTGCTTATTCTAGTGCACGTTGGCTTGTATTTGACGATGGCTCTAGTAGAAATTTCCACAATACGATGGAAATTTACGACATTCATGTCATTACGGTTGAAGAAGTGATGACGGAACAGACTACGACGGATATTGATGTCGAATGCAAGAACGATAGGCGTACGCTAGACAAACCGTCTTTGGCAAATTCAACATTGCTCCCTGTTATTGATACCGCTTCGACAAAGCAGATTTATGCTATGAGACGCGATATCGGCGAAGGTTATGAGATGATTACCATCAACGAACTCGATGTGGGATGCGGTGTAAAAGATGTGCAATTTAAAGTTGGTGCATATAATGATACTTTATATGTTGAGTCATCCGCAGATTTGTATGGAACAAATTGCATTTGCCCATCGCGTATTGATTTTAAGATAAAGAAAGGATTGCAATTCTCTAATACTCATTATCTTGTTTTTGACGGGCGTGAAGCCATGCAGTTACTGTAAAGAAATAGGAGCTTTTTTAATAGCTGAATAATCCTGTTAGGGGACCGTGTCAGGAGGAGAAGAGCTTGCTCAGCAATGGGCAAGCTTCTTTTTTACTTTTTGGCTTTTGCGGGGGCTTGTGGCTTGGCGGAATTGGCTGCCTTGGGTGGATCTTTCTTTGCGTCCTTGGCGCTCTCTTTCGCTTTCGTTTGTTCTTTTGCCGTTGCTTTGTTTGTATCCTTGGATGGTTCTTTTTTGTTCTCCTTGGATTCGGTCTTTTGCGGCTCTGTTTTTTGTGTTTTTTCCGTTGAAGATTCTTTTACCGATTCCTTTTCGGAGTTGCTGTTTATTTTGTCTTCGAGCTTCGGGAGGAGCTTTTGCATGTTGACGTTTGCTCGTACTTCGCGTTTGTAATCAGCGTAAGATTTGATAGGCCTGTAGTAAGAGGAGTCGGCGGCTGTGAGCGTGTCTGTGTTGAATGTTTCGAAATACGATGCAAAAAGAGCGGCCCAGCTGCGGAGCCAATCTTTGCGTGACTCGCGGCTGCTATACCAGCAGGAAGGGTTGTATGTAACGTGATGGATGTCTTTTGTCAAGTAAACAGGGCTATTACCTGAGAGTTTTTGGAACATTCTCTTGACGCGGTATGTTGATGCCGCATCAGTTATAAGGAGCACCGTGTCTGCGTTGTGCTTCTTTAGCCAAGGAATAAGCGTGTGGGCTTCGCTGATGGTGGAGGGGTCGTCGTGCGGAACGAGAAAGACTGCGTTATTGTCGAATGCCCCTTGCTTCATGAAATCTTCGACATAGAATTCGGAATTGCTCCTGTCGCGGAGGGTGCGGCGGCCAAGCAGGAGCACGGAATCGACCTTGCCTTCTCTGAGAAGGTTGGCGGCGTAGTCCGAACGTTCCAAATCGGCGCTTTGACCGTCGAGGACGGCGACCCATTTGGCGTGCTTGAATTCGTCATCTTCGACGAGCCAATGCCCGCTTTTTTCAAAGATGGCGTAGATGGTGATTGCTATTGCGAGTAAAACCAACAACGCAATGCCGATGCGGATGTTCTTTTTCTTTAAACTATCGTTCTTGTTGAATTTTAGAATCTTTGACAAAATAATTACCTGTTGACGTTTCTTGTAAAGTTTGTTAAGCCTTGCCTTCCTGGAGCAACGCGATAGGATCCATTAGACATTACCTATAGATTTATTTAAAGATTTTGTGTACTTGTATAGTGCTGCGTCTTCGCCGTCGGAGTAATACTTTTTGCGGATATTGTACAGCTTGAATCCGTATTTTTCGTAAAAATTGCGAGCTTTTGTGTTACCGTCACGGACTTCTAAAAAGCATTGGTCGTCATCGTTTGTGAGTTTGTCCAAGCCTGCTTTTAAGAGTTGCGAGCCGATCCCTTTGCGTTGCTCTGTACTGCGTGTGGCGATGCTCAACAGTTCGGAATCGGGGCCGAGCAAATGGAAAATCGCGTAGCCCAGGAGTGTTCCGTTTGGTATCTGGCCCAGGTTGTTTCCGTCTGTTGCTTCTGAAGATTCGCAGACGACGCAGTAGGCGTAGCTTGCACGAATTTCGGACAGAAACTGTTTTTCGTTCCAATCTTGAAATGCAAGTTCCCGTTGCAGTTCGAGAACTTGTGGCAAGTCTTTTTCTGTCATCAGTCGCAATTGCATTTGCTTTTCCTTTTACATTCTCCTGTTTACTAACCACTAACCACTAATCACTAAAATTCACTGGATCCTTCGTCGCTTCGCTTCTCAGGATGACGCGTTCCTCATACATTCTACTGTTTACTAACCACTAACCACTAACCACCAACCACTAAGTTTTCAACTTCTCGAAGTACGAGGGCTGGATGTAGTTTGCTTCTTGAATGAGTGACGGCTTTACCGTTTCAAAAAGCGGAGACCACATGCTGAGCGGCTTGTCCGTGTCGAGTGTTGTTGCGATTCCTTTGTCCTTGAAAATTGCGGTGAGCGTTTCGTCGGCGATTGCTGCTGCATCGACGACGGCGTTCTTCACGGAACTAGCCTTCAGCCGTTCGACTACATCCGCAGTTTCGATAAAGCTTTCGACACCATCCAACCGCAAGTACCAGAATCCGTTGCGTGCGCGGATGACGACCGCTGTATCGCTGTCGGCGGCTCCTGAAAAACAGGCGAGCGCTTGCAATGTCGTTACACCGTACAAATTGCGTTTTCCGCTAAAGCAGAGCCCTTGGCAGAACGCAACGCCCGTGCGCAGTCCGCTGAACGACCCCGGCCCGACTGTCACCATGACGCGTTTTACGTCGTCGAGTGTTGCACCGATTTTAGCGAGCAGCGAATCAAGGCTTGCACTTAATATTTCGCCTTTGCCTGTCGGTTCCACGATTTCTTCGTAAACCGAGTCCGCACAAAGTGCCATCGAAATTCCCTTGCGGGAGGTATCTACTATTAGATCGTAGTTGGTCATTGGGATGAATTTAGTGGTTAGTAAACAGTGGTTAGTAAACAGGAATGTTTTAAGTGGTTAGTAAACAGTGGTTAGTAAATGGTGGCTGGTAAACAGTGGCTAGTAAACAGGATTGTTTTTTGTTGTTGTCACTCTGGAAACACGTAGTGTTGATAGAGTCCATTATGTCTTGTATGGATCCTATCGGCTTGCAGCCTCCAGGATGACAAGCATGATAAGACGTTCTGATTGCATTACTAATCACTAGCTACTAACCACCAACCACTAATCATTACCTCTTTATCTCCAAGCTTTTGTCGATGATGAGGTCGATAAGCTGGCTATAGGTGATGCCGACGCAGGCGGCCTGTTGTGGCAACAGCGATGTCGGGGTCATGCCTGGGAGCGTGTTCGTTTCAATCGCAAACAGTTCGCCATCCTTGGTGATGCGGACATCCGTGCGGCTGTAGCCTGCGCCACCCAAGGCGTAATGGGCATTTTTCACGAGTTCCTGGATGCGTGCGGTGAGTTCCGGTGCGAATTCCGCTGGCGTGACTTCCTGGCATTCTCCGTTGTATTTTGCTTCAAAGTCGAAGTATTCGCGGGTCGTCATGCGCATTTCGGTGGGCGGCAAGGGCTTTTCGCCTTCGATGTAGCCGCAACTTGCTTCACCGCCGGCAATGAACTTTTCACAGAGCAGGCGATTGGAATCCTTGAACAAGTCCTGGGCGATTTTAGCGGCTTCGTCGAGGTCTTTCGCGATGCCAATGCCGATGGAAGAACCTCCCAGCGGATCCTTGATGACGAGCGGGAATCCAAGTTCGTCAGAGACGTTTACGAGCGTGTCGCCGGTGAAATCGTGCTTCCAAATGACGCGGTAAGGCGGAGTCGGGATGTTGTTTGCCTTGAAAATTTCTTTCGTCTTGACCTTGTCCATGGCGAGAGCAGATGCGAGGAGACCGCAGCCCGTGTAAGGAATATTCCAGTTTTCAAGCATCGCCTGGATGTGGCCGTCTTCGCCCCATTTGCCGTGGAGCGCGAGGAACGCGATATCTGCCGACGGAAGTTCCGAAAGTGCCGGGGACTTCTTCTTGTTTGCAGCGGTGCCTTCGAGGCTGTGGAAATAGTTGACGGAAAAATTCGTTTTCTGGTACGGAGAGAGTTCGCGGGAAGACCAATGCCAAGTGCCGTCTTTATCGATGAGCACGGGGTGGATGTTGTACTTTTCCGGATCCATGGCACGCACAACGCCTGTGCCGCTGACGACAGAAACATCATGTTCAGTAGATGGACCGCCCATCAAAACCAAAACGCGTAAACGGGACATAAAAAACCTCTTTGAAATCTTTGTGTTTAATCTAGTAAAAAGAGACGAGAGGCGAGGGTGGGTGCTGTTGGAAGTAGGCGGTGGCGGAACTTAGAAAAAAGTGTATTCTAAAGAGAAATGCTTTGTGCAAGAATTTCCACTGCTTTTTTTCTATTTTATTCTAAAAAGGAGCTTTTATGCATTGGAGTGAGAAATTTCGTTTTTTTCGCATGTTTGTGTGTCCTCGTGACTCTGTTCGCCTGTGGCGACGATAATGGTACGCCAGCGGATGGCGTGGAATCGTCCTCTTCGTCATCCTGAGCGGAGCGTCAGCGAAGTCGAATGGGTTTAGTGACGGTAAGTCTTCAACTCCTCGCAATGACGTTTCGTCTTCTTCCGTCAAGACGGTTTCCTCTTCATCTGTTAAGGTTTCTTCATCATCTGCAAAGGTTGCATCCTCCAGCAGCGAGTATGTTCCGTTTGATCATTCGAATACGTTTGCTGGTGATTGGCGTATTGGAGAAAATCGTTACAAGACTTTTGTTGACCCGCGTAATGGCCGCAGTTACTATTACATAACGATTACGTCTGATTATACTGGAAAATCCGTAACCGTAATGGCTGAAAATTTGAATATCGGCGAGATGGTTCTTGGTGAAAATAATCAAAACGACGATACCAAAATTGAACGCTGTTGTTACATTATGGCTCACGCGGCTCCAGTTTCTCGATCTCGTGAAATGAAAAAAAAAGAAGACCAGCTTTTCAGCTAGTCTTCTCTTCTGCGGGTGCCAGGACTCGAACCTGGAGCCTTTTGGTTCGTAGCCAAACGCTCTATCCAGTTGGGCTACATCCGCGTTTTGTTGTCTTCTTTCGTTGACGCGTCCAAATATAGAATAATCGAAAATAATGTCAAGGGTAATTGGTAAAAAAAATGATTTTTTTTTGCAGTGCTATTATTCTCTTGCTAGTCAAGCCTTAAAACCTAAAAAAATAATCCCATAAGTCTTGATAGTTCGATTTCGGTACCATTTTCGAAATGTGTGTTTGAATAACTTGGGGCAATTATCTATTTTTGTCCGCAAACTTTTTTAGTGTATTGTAAAATGGATAAGTTCAAAGATTTCATGAAGGTTGTTGGTGCGACTATATTAAAATATGGTTCCATCGCGTGGCAGAAAATTTGGGCCGTGTTGAAGATTCTCTTCGCCAATAAGGTTTTCCGCTGGCTCTTTATATTGATGATTCCTATTTTCATCATCATCATCGTAGTGGTGGCGGTCTTTATCCACTATTCGCCGGAGTTGCCGTCGCTTTCGCAGTTGGAGCAGATTAATCCGAAGCTCGTGACCAACATTTACGACAAGGATGGTCAGATTGCCCATGAATACTTCGTCGAACGTCGTGAATGGACTTCGATTGACTCGATTCCGAAGAAGGCGATTCAGGCGGTGATGGCGACCGAAGACCGTGCTTTCTACAAGCACTGGGGCATGAACGTCTGGGCGATTCCGTCTGCGCTTATCGAAAGCATCCGGTCGGGCAATAAGCTTCGCGGTGCATCGACTTTGACGCAACAGCTCACGAAACTCCTGTTTCTTACGCCGGAGCGTACGCTTTCCCGCAAGATCAAGGAAATGATGACGGCCATCCGCATCGAGCAGACTTACACGAAGGAAGAAATTCTCGAATTCTACATGAACGAGGTGTATCTTTCTGGCGGCAATTACGGTTTCCAGGCGGCGGCGCGTTTCTACTTCGGCAAGCCGTTGGATAGCCTTGACGTTCCTGAATACGCTGTGCTCGCCGGTATGTTGCAGCGTCCGGAACGTTATCGCCCGGACCGCAATCCGAAAACGTCATTGAGCCGTCGCAACACGGTGCTTTATGCTATGCGCGATGCTGGATTCATTACAAACGACGAATACCACAAGTATATTGATATGCCAATCAAGGTTGCCGAAAAGGATGAATCTACGGAAACCGAACCGGGACTTTACTTTTTCGAAGAAATCCGCAAGTACATGGAAAGGAAGTACGGGCAAAATTCCCTTTATGCTGATGGTGTCTCTGTCTATAGTACGATTGATCCGGAAATTCAGGCTTATCTCGATAGTGTAGCCCGTGTGCAGGTCGAGAAGGTGCGCCGCCGCATCAAGTACCGCACGACTCGCAGGCTCCAGCTCACCAAGAAGTACGACATGCCCGAAGATAGCGTAGTCGCTCATTTCGACAGCGTCTATACGCTTTTCAAGAAGCAATACTTGGCTTCGGACACGGTTCGCAATAAGAAGGGTAATTTCACTCGCTACCCGGACAGCATTCGCTACCATCATGCTGAAGTGGCGGCAATCTTGATTGAAAACGAGACGGGTGCTATCCGTGCTATGGTCGGCGGTAGCGACTTTAACAAGTCCAAATGGAACCGCGCCGTGCAGTCCTTGCGCCAGCCGGGTTCTTCGTTCAAGCCGATTGTTTATGCGACTGCGATGGATAACGGCGCTAGCCCCTGCGATTCCGTGAACGACCAGCCGGTGACGATTCCTGATCCCGACAGTAAGAACCCGAACAAGACTTGGCGTCCGGGCAACTTTGAACACGACTTCGAAGGCATGATGACGCTCCGCCGTGCGTTGTACAAGTCGAAAAACTTGCCTGCCATTTTGACGGGCATGAAATACGGCCTCAGCAACGTGGTGAACTACGCTCGCAAGTTCGGTATCACGAAGGCTCCTTTGCAGGCGGTTCCGAGCTTGGCTTTGGGTTCTGTCGGTGCGACGCTTATGGAAATGACTTCGGCTTATACGGTGTTCCCGAACGGCGGCAACCGCATTGAACCGTACATGATTGAATCTATCGTTGATCGCAATGGTGAAATTGTCGAGAAGAATTCCAAGGTGGAGCACGAAGTTCTGCGTCCGGCTTCTGCTTACTTGATGGTCGATATGCTCAAGGATGTGAACATTCGCGGTACGGCGGCTCGCGTCTGGAATTCCGGATTCCGCCACCCGAGCGGCGGCAAGACGGGTACGACGAACGATTACACGGACTGCTGGTACATCGGCTTTACGAAGCAATACACGATGGGCGTTTGGGTGGGTTCCGACAATCCGGGCTCCATGGGTGCCGGTCACACGGGTACCGAAGACGCTCTCCCGATTTGGATGGCGACGATGACGCGCTTGCACAAGGATTTGCCGAAGCTTCCGTTCCCGGTTCCGCCGGGAGTCGTGAGCCGTGGCGTTTGCAACCACACGGGGCTTTTGGCGGGCGAGTTCTGCTCGGAGAAGTCTTACTGCCTTTACACTGCGGGGTACGGTCCGACCGAACGCTGCGACGGCAACCACTTCTCGACTCAGACAAAGTCTGCTGATAACGCTACTTTGTTCAGCAACAAGGGCGTTTTGGAAAACAACCGCTACGAAGATCCTTTAGCGAATAAAAAGAAGAAAGGGAAGAAGGGCAAGGAACCTGAACCGCAGCCCAAACGTAATGCACGCAAGATGTTCTAGTGATTTGGTCTTTGGTTAACTGGTCAATAGTCATTAGTTGTTAGATGAAACTTAAAGGAGTCTGCCATTGGCGGACTCTTTTTGTATAAATGAATGATTGACGTGGTTTGCATTTAAGCCAACTTTTTATTATATTTGATACACTCCCATACGGGTGTGTTTTCTGCTCTTCGAGCAGAATCACCTTGGTTCGGTCATGCCGGCAAGCAAGCTTGCCGTCGCGACACTCACCGGGGGAGCTCTGGTTTGCCAAAATTCCTGCTACTCGCAGTAATTTTGCCCTTCGGGCTTTTCGAGCTTCCGCTCTCAAAGGCTTAAACGCTCCTTAAGGTCGCGTTTAATCGACAGGTCTCAACCAAAGCACCCCCAGATAAATCAGGGGGTGCTTTGGTTTCGACAGGGTTACCGAAGTGTTAGTTGCAAGCCGAGGTCTCAGACGAGGGCTACTCGTAAAAAAGTCTGAAAAAAAATAAGTGCTGACGAAAACTACGCACTCGCTGCCTAATTAACGGCAACGCCGGGCCTCATTCCGCTCCCATCGGGGTGTACGTCCGGACGCAATATGGGATAGGGAAGCGTTATGCCTGGGAGCGCCTCCCGAGATTTACTAGGCTGGTCAAACTCCGCGCCGACCTTCTTGGGCGTGGATAAGGCGAGATCTTAAATGCGAAGGGAACGCTTGTAGGAACGTGCATGGACGTGATTTTGGACAGGAGTTCGACTCTCCTCACCTCCAGAAAATAAAAGAGACTCACTAAGTGAGCCTCTTTTATTTTGGCTTTTACGCGATTTTCTCGGCCTTTTTCTTTGTTTTTTGCATTTTTATTATTCTTATTCGTTAAAAAAAATTATACTTCTAACTATAAGAAGAATGATAGAAGGAGTTGCAGTATATGGAAAAGTTAAAACGTATTGGCAAATTCTTGGTTGATCATAAACCAATTTTCATGGTTATTCTAGGGTGTTTTTTCCTACTTTCTCCGCCTTATTATTCCGATTTTAAGTTCTTGTACGCTCTTAGCGCTTGGCTCTGGCCGTTTTTCTTTTTGTATTACGCCCATTGCAGTAAAAAGTCGTATTCGCAGGCTATAGTGTTCATTTTCTTGACTCTTGGCTTGAGTATTCGTTTTTCTGGCGTTCTTGGTTCGAACCTTGATGGGGCCGGCGGCCTTTTGATAGTCTTTGCGGCTTGCGTTTTCTGGGTTCCGTTTGCTTGGGATTCCGCGTTCTGCAATCAAATCAGCTCGTTTGTCTATACGCTAGTTTTCCCGGCTCTTTATTGCACGATGAACTTGATTCTTTCGGCGTGCGATGTGCTTCCGATTTGCAATTTAGCTTATGCCCAATATGACAATAAACCCTTGTTGCAGCTTGTTTCTGTTGTGGGTGAATTTGGTCTTACATTCTTGATTACGTGGGCGGCTTCGGTGGCGGTATTTGTGATTGACCATTGGAAAAAGCCTAAAGGCAAGCGCGTGGGCCTGATTGCTTTGTTGGTCCTTTTGCTGCTGCATGTTGGCGGCGCCATCCGTTACATGTGCTGGGAAGAAAATGGAACTGTCGTGAATATTGCACAGTCGATTGGCCCGAAATTGGATCAAGACAAGGATGATTTGCAGGATTTCCCGTTTGAAAAAAATGTGGCTGCTTTGGAAACGAACGTCATCGGTGCGTTTGAGAAAAAAGCTGGAATTCTGGTGTTCAGCGAAGAAGCGTTTACGATTGAAGATGTCGAAGAAAGTCGTTTATTGGATCATGCGAAAATGCTTGCGAGAAAGTATTCTCTTCCAATTCTCTTGACGCTGGAAGTCGCCGATTTGGATAACAACCACGAAGGTCGTTGGATAAACAAGGCGGTTCTTATCGATCAGGATGGTGGTATCGCTGCTGAATATCTCAAACACAACGCTATTCCTGTTGCTGAATCCAATACCCTCGTCCTTGGTGAAGCTCCTATTCCGATGGTTCGCTTAGCTGTTGGCGATTCCAGCTACAACGTTTCGTTTGTCATCTGTTACGATGGAAATTTCTCGGATTTTATTGTAGGCATGGATCCGGAAACGCAAATTTATTTCAATCCGTCATGGGATTGGGAATCTATTAATGATTTCCATTACCGTACCATCGGTGTACGTTCGGTTGAAATGGGTGTGAATCTCGTCATGACGACGAATGACGGAATTTCGCTTGTTAGTAATCCCGTGGGCCGTGAAGTATTCCGCGACCGCATCGACAAGGCCGGACTCAATCATGTTACGCTTACGGAAGTGCCGACAAAAAGTGTGCAAACGTTTTATTCGAAATATGGATTTTTCATTAATTTAATGTACCCCGTGCTTTCGATGTTCTTCATCGCTTTTGGAGAACGTCGTGGCTGGCGTCGTAAAATGAGGATAAAACTGTTAGAGCGGATGCGTGCTGCCGCCGAAAAGTAATTTGTTCTAGGTTTGGAGGAACTATGGATTGTCGAATTTTGCTTCGCTTTGTGGGAATTCAAGAAGATTTGGATGCGTTGTGGTCCGAATTCATGGAGCTTTTTCCTGAAGCGGAGTTGCCCAGTGTCGATTCTGGCGAATGGTATTCCGTCGAGGATTATATGACCGACGAATACGAATGCCGTTTCGAGGAACTGCCGGAATCGGAACTCATGGCTGTCGATGGCAGCTTTGTCGTCGAGGATGAACCTCCTGAGGAAATCCTTACGGAACTTTTGGAGAAGTACGAACGCGTCTATGCGGTGTTCAAGTGGTCCACGACGGATGTAGGGATTGGATGCGGCACAAGCGAAGGCTGGGGCGAGTTCATCGAAGACCGCGCCGATGACGGTTCCGACGAGGCGAACGAAATCTCCGAAGCGGTACTAGGATTCTAACCAAGTAGTATAGCAAACGACTTTAAAGTTTTCCTATTAATGTCTGTCATGCCGGACTCCGTTCCGGCATCTGTTCTCGCATTTTCCACTCTTGTCTATAGTTTAACAAATCTGGCTTATTGTCATCCTGGAGCCGAAGGCGATAGGAACCATTATTTCTTGAATAACATTTGCGAAAGAATTCATGCTTTTGGATTCTATCGGTCGGTTAACCCCTCCCTCCAGAATGACATTGCAGCCCGTGCCCACACCCCATACCTTCACTGGATCCTTCCTCCGTTAGCGTCAGGATGACGCCTCGCGCGCTTTCAACTGCCTACTGCCTACTAACCACTAACTTCTAATCTCTCGTCTCTCGTCTCTCGTCTTTCGTCTATTTTTCTACATTTACAGTCCATAGTTCAACCGCAGGTCCGCCCTGCGATTCTAAAGGATTTTTATGAAAATTGCAGAAAAAACAGTCGTCCAGATGCATTACACCCTCAAGTCCGATGAAGGCGCTGTAATTGATTCTTCGGAAGGCCGCGAACCGCTCCAGTACGTTCAGGGTATGCACATGATTGTTCCTGGCCTCGAAAAGGCTATGGTCGGTCACGATGTGGGCGACAAGTTTGACGTTGTCGTGATTCCGGCTGAAGGCTACGGCGAATACGACGAACGCATGACGCAGGAAGTTCCGCTGGAAGTGTTCCAGGGTGTCGAAAAAGTTGAAGAAGGCATGGCTTTCTTTGCACAGACTCCGGGTGGCCCGATGCAAATCCGCGTCAAGTCCGTTGGCGAAAAGACTGCGGTCATCGACGCAAACCACGAACTTGCAGGCAAGAACCTCAACTTTGCAATCGAAGTCGTATCTGTTCGTGAAGCGACCGAAGAAGACCTCAAGCCGTTCGAACACCACTGCTGCTGCGGTGGCCACGATGGCGAAGATCATGAATGCGAATGCGGCGGTCACGGCAACAAGGAAAACTGCGACGGCAAAGGCGGTTGTGGTTGCGAACATCACGCCGAACACCACGGCTAACCGCTTGCGTTGAGTTCTGAACCTCAAAAAAATTGTAAAAATGACTAGGGCTGTTGCACGTCCTAGTTTTTTTTATATAATTTAAACTGAGGAGTGTGGAAATCTTTCACTAGAGGAAGCTTATATGCGTTTTGCCAAAATTTTATCCTTGGCCGTTGTGCCGATGTTCCTTCTCGCTTGTGGCGATGATAGTACGGGGATACCAGCTAATCCCTCAGATCCTAAAGATCCGGTTGATCAGCCAAAAGATTCTATTCTTCCGAATATTCCCGATAGCCTTTTGAAGCCTATTGAAAGGGATTTCTCGCAATTTTGGCAAGGCGAGGGAACGGCTGAAAAGCCTTTCTTGATTTCGAACGAAGAAGATCTTTTGAAGATTGCGTTTTACGTAAACGATTCTTCCATGACGTTTAAGGACAAATTCTTCAAGCAGACGGCAAACATTTCCCTTACAAAAGCTTGGAAGCCGATTGGAATTTTTGGCCAAAATGCAAATGGCTGGGGCAATCGCCCCTTTAGCGGGACGTTTGATGGTGATGCCAAGACGATTTCCGGCATGAATATCACGGATACATCTTCTTACAGCGGGTTGTTTGGGCTTGCCCGCGGCGCTCACTTTAGCAATGTTATTGTAAGCGGGGCCAAGATGAGCGTCGGTTCCATTGCTGGTGCTCTTGCGGGTTTGGCGGATTCCGTCATCATTGAAAACTGCACTGTGGAAAATGCTGAACTCAAGGGTGCAGACCGCGTGGCGGGCTTGGTTGGCGAGGCCAAATATGTTACGGTGACGAATGTTACGGTAACGGGAACTGTAAGCGGTTCTAGCAATGTGGGTGGTGTTTTTGGCAGTGTGCAGAACGGAACGCTCGCGAATTTGACGAATAAGGCTACCGTGTCGGGTAAATCGACTGTTGGCGGTGTTGTCGGCGATTTGGCTAGCGTTGGTCACGAAAGTGTCATTACGGCAGCATTCAACTACGGTGCTGTGACAGGAACTAAGGATGTCGGCGGTGTTGTCGCGAAAATGTCAACGACCAAGATGACTCAGTCGGGCAACAACGGAGCGGTGACCGCAAGTGAAAGCCCGATGGGGGCTGTTGGCGGTGTCGTTGCTGTGGTATCGAACAAGTCCAGTGTCGATCAAGCCTTCAATACGGGTACGGTGACTGCAACAAAAGTTCAGGCGGCGGGCGGTGTCTTTGGCAGCATGAAGAACGTTCCGGCGATCAACGTGTTTAACATTGGCGAAATTGCTGGCGATGCTTCTACGCCAAAGGGTGGAATTGTTGGTATTGTTGACGGTGCTTCTAATCTAAGCTTTGCTTATAATGCAGGTAAGGTTCCTCAAGACAATAATGCCGGAACTGTTGCTGGTAGTGCTAAATCTACTGTAACTTTGGCAAATGTTTATTTTGACAAGACTGTTGGAGAAGGTTGCAAGGTGATTGGCGGTAGCCTGTTTGGCATCGAGCTTCCGACCGGTTTTGCTACTGAAGACATGAAGTCCTCAACGTTTGTCGCGACTTTGAATGGAACGGGTCGTGCATGGACAATCGATCCGGCCAAGTTTGGCGGCTACCCGTCCTTTGAATGGGCGAAGTAATTTCTACATTTAGGACATGGCTAAAAAGAAAAAATTTTGGAAGTCGCCTTCTGCCGAGGCGGCTTTTCGTGGTAAAGAAGACAGTCTCCGCAAGACTCTTCGCGAGATTGTAAGTGGTCAAAGTCGTTTGTTGCACCGTCCGGACGATTTGTACGAGGCGATTGCGAACGGTCTTGATGAAATCGAGAAAATCAAGGATGTGAAGGTCCAGCTGGAACTTTTGGCATGGACGTTGCGTGCCGATTTCTTGGCGTTCAAGGCGGACGACGACGAAATGGATGCGTGGAACGACTTGTTCTACGATGCTGGAACGTTCTTTGTGGAACTGGCTAAGCTATACGAAGACAAGGATTACGTTGCCGACTTGATTCACGATTTGGCTGTACGCCACGTGGGCGGGGAAGGCCGCTCTGTCGTGTTCCTTTCGCTCGAAGAATTGATGCCGGTTGAACGCGCAAAGGCTTTGATTGTGGAACTCCTTGGCGTGATTGACGCGACGGAACTCGAAAACCGCGAAGACGTTCTCGATGCGATTTGCGATATGGCGGATTCCATCAAGGATACCGAAAATTTTGCGAAGGCTTCGCTTTACAAGGACCCGGACAAGAGCAATGCGACGCTCATCGACATTGCGAACTCTTACTTTGTCGCAGGCGATATCGCCATGGCAAAGCAGTGGCTCGGCGATGTGAAGGACCCAGGTGCCGAAGACGAAGAGGCGTTCCTCGATTTGCAGGCTGCCATAGCTGACCGCGAAGGCCGCAAAGCGGATTGCCTCAAGTACGCGACTCGTTTGTACGAATGCTTCCCGAAGGTGATGAACCTTTCGAGACTCTGCATGCTCAAGAGCGGCTCGGAACTCGATAAGCTTTTGATAGACCATGTGAAGTATCGCAGCAACACTTGTGACACGAGCTACATGATGCTCCTCGTAAACTTGCAAAAGTTCGAATTGCTGGAGCAGTACGTCAATCACTTTGAAAAGGAATTGCCGGGCCTCGACGCTGCCGAGCTGAACGCGGTTTCGGATGAACTCGAACGCGTTGGCCAAACCGCTCTCGCGAAGCATATCCGCGAATGGACCGTCGAAGAAGCAGAAGAAGCCGAAGCATTTGACGACCGCGAATAACGTTATTGCGGTAAGCCGGGCGTTGCGGGCTGGCGTCTGAAGCCCGCTAGAGAGGGTGATGGATGGTTCGGCAGGCTCACCAATCTTTTTCTATGTCATTAGCCTGACGAAACAGAAATCAGGGGGAGACTTCCCCCACTTAACTACTTCTTACCGCCTACTTCCTACTGTCTGCTCTTTTTTTCTATCTTTGTGCTCATGAAAAACGTCCTTTTATACGATACAACGCTCCGTGACGGTAACCAAGACCGTAAAATAAGTCTCTCCTTAGCTGATAAAGTCCAGATTGCTCGAATTTTGGACCACTTTGGATTTGACTATATTGAAGGCGGTTGGCCGAACCCGAGCAATCCGACGGATGAGGAATTTTTCAAGCTTATTAAGGATGTAAAGCTCAAGCACGCGAAGATTGCCGCTTTTGGCAGTACGCGTCGCCCAAAAATCTTGCCGGAAAACGACCCGCTTTTGCAGGCTCTCGTAAAGTCTGGTGCTCCGGTCAAGACGATTTTTGGCAAGAGCTGGGATTTGCATGTAACGGACGTGATTCGCACGACGCTCACGGAAAACCTCGACATGATTGAATCTTCGGTCGCATACCTCAAGGATTATTCTGAAGAGGTGATTTACGATGCGGAACATTTCTTTGACGGCTACAAGGCGAATCCGGAATACGCAATCGAAACGCTCCGTGCCGCAGAAAAGGGCAATGCCGACTGCATCGTGCTTTGCGATACGAACGGCGGAACGATGCCGTGGGAAATCGAACAGATTATAGCGGATGTGCAAAAGCATATTTCGACGCCGCTTGGTATCCACGTGCACAACGATAGCGGACTTGCTGTGGCGAACTCGCTCTATGCTGTGAAGGCGGGCTGCGTGATGGTGCAGGGCGTGGTGAACGGTTACGGTGAACGCTGCGGTAACGCTAACCTCACGACGATTGCTGCCGATTTGAAGTTCAAGATGGACCGCAATTTTGTGGCGGCCAAGAAACTCTCGCACTTGCGGCAGATGAGCGGCAATATCGACCAAATTGTGAACTTGCCGAGCGACGTGCATGCCCCGTACGTGGGTGATGCCGCTTTTGCGCACAAGGGCGGTGCACACATCGATGGCGTGATGAAGGTCAGCCGCAGCTTTGAACATATCGACCCGCATACCGTGGGGAACGACCGCGTGTTCGTGACGAGCGACCAGGCGGGTGGTTCTCTCGTCGTCGAAAAGCTCAAAGCCATCAAGCCGGGCATCGACAAGAAGGATCCGCTGGTGGCAAGCCTCCTCAAGGAAATCAAGGAACGCGAAAATGCGGGCTGGCATTTCGACAGTGCCGAAGCGAGCTTCAAGTTGCTCGTTTATCGCCACTTGGGAATGGTCAAGGAACCGTTCAAGGTCTTGAACTACCGCGTGATTGAAGACAAGACGCCGCAGGGCGTGTCCGTGTCGCAGGCGACGGTCAAGCTTCAGGTGGGGGACAAGATTAGCCATCAGGTGAGCGAAGGCGACGGTCCGGTGAACGCACTTGATGCCGCCCTCCGCAAGGCGCTTTTGCCGTTCTTCCCGTGCATGGAAAGCGTGCGCTTGGATGACTTCAAGGTGCGTGTGCTCGGTTCTAACGTGGCGTCCGATGCGACGGTTCGCGTGTGGACAACGTTTGGCGACGAACACGGCTATTGGAACATGGTCGGCGTTTCGAGCAACATCATTGCAGCTTGCTGGACTGCGTTTGTCGATGGCCTTACGTACAAGATTTTGATTGAAGACAAGGTCATTGCAAACGCCTACAAGCATATTGATGTGGGTTCCTCAAGCGAAGGGCTCGCCGAGAACGCTTAGTTTGCGTGAAATCCTGTAAGAATGTGCGAAAGTCGAGTTTAAGAGTTTAAAAATAAAAGGTTCGTGAAATGAAAATCGTAAAAGTCACTCCGAAGTCTCAAGAAATTGAACGCATTTGCGGTCGTGAAGTTGCCCCGAGCAAGGAAATTCACGACAAGGTCATGGATATTCTCGCCGACATCAAGAACGGCGGTTATGCGAAGGCCGTTGAATACGCTCAGAAGTTCGATGGTCTCAAAGGCAAGAACCTCCGCGTGTCCGAAGCCGAAATCAAGAAGTCTGCCGCCAAGTGCCCGCCCGAAATGCAGCGTGCGCTCAAACAGGCGATTAAGAACGTCCGCGATTTCCACGTGAACCAGATGGAAGATTCCTGGCTCATGGAAGGGAAGGATGGCGTGGTTCTCGGTCAGCGTATTCGCCCCATGAAGCGCGTGGGCCTTTACGTTCCGGGCGGTGCTGGAATTTATCCGAGCACGGTGATTATGAATGCGGTTCCGGCTATTGTCGCTGGAGTCAAGGACATCGTCGTCGTGACTCCGATTAAGGGCGAAATCAACCGCGCGGTGGCTTTTGTGCTTTGCGAACTCGGTATTACCGAGGTCTATCACATCGGTGGCGCTCAGGCTATCGGCATGCTCGCTTACGGTGCAAAGGATGGCAAGGGCAAGGTCGTCGTGGAACGCGTCGATAAGATTGTGGGTCCGGGTAACGTCTTTGCCGCAGTCGCGAAGAAGGAAGTCTTTGGCATTGTCGATATCGACATGGTGGCAGGCCCGTCCGAAGTGCTCGTGCTTGCGGACAACACCTGCGACCCGGACTTTGTCGCCGCCGACCTCTTGAGCCAGGCGGAACACGGTTCTGGCTTCGAAGCCGCCATCTGCATTACGGACAACATGGAAACCGCGCAGATGATTAGCGAATGCGTCGATATCCAGGTGGAAAATTCCCCCAAACGCGAATTGCTCCAAAAGGTGCTCGATAACTTCGGTCGCATCCTCGTGGTGAAGGACTGGTTTGACGGTGTGGCAATTGCAAATGCCATTGCTCCGGAACACATGGAAATCATGACCGACGAAGCTGAATCCATGGCTGCCCAGATTGAAAATGCGGGTGCCGTGTTTATCGGTCCGTGGTCTTCTGAACCGGTGGGCGACTACTTTGCAGGCCCGAACCACGTTTTGCCCACGAACGGCACGGGTCGCTTCTTCAGCCCGCTTGGCGTCTATGACTTCCTCAAGCGCATGAGCATCATCAAGTACTCCGAAAAGGCTATCAAGAAGAACGCGAAGGCAATCGCTGTCGTGGCGAACGAAGAAGGCTTCATCCACCACGCCGCCGCAGTCCTCAAGAGACTGTAATTCAGGACGCTGAGCCCGCCGCAGTGCTCAAGAGACTGTAATTCAGGATGCTGAGCCCGCCGTAGTGCTCTCAGCCTGCCGAAATGCCCGCTGAAAGGGCGTAAAATGCGAAAAAATGATACCAAATGAGCCGAAAACTCCAATTTGGTATCATTTTCTTTATACAAATTAAGCGATTTTTGTGCGGATGAGGGCCTGTTTTCTGAAAAAATGATACCAAAAAGCAAAAAATGTCTTATTTGGTATCACTAGTGCTTATCAATAGGCCCTTTTTTTATTGAACAAAGTAAAAAATGTGATACCAAAATGCCGAAAAAGAGCGATTTGGTATCAAAAAAGCACAAAAACAAGCTTATTCTTCGTCAAATTCCAGAATGTTTCTGCCAAGTTCGCGGTCAAAGACGCTCTGCTTGAGTCCTTCGCCCGCGTAGCTGATGGTCGGCGAAATCTCGTACAACTTCTTTTCGTCGATTTTCACGTGGGCTTTGCGGAGCCATTCGCGATGGAGCTTGCCAATCATGATGCGAGCTGTTTTCGGAGAATCATTGCCTTCGGCGTTTTTGACGGGGCTGAATTCTTCTTCGCGGACGACGCCGAACGGGAGCATGGAGCCGAGCTGCGGGAATGCGTCAAAGAGGAACTGTTCGAACTTGAAGCATTTTTCGATGCCGCAAACGGTTTTGCGTGCGGTGTGCCACGGAAGCTTGCTCGTCTGCAATTTGCGAAGTCCGCTGATTTTAAACAAGTGAATGGCGATGTTGCCGCCGTCGAACGTGAGGCTGCCATCGGCGTTCGTCATGTCGCGGAAGTTTTCCGGGAGGTCGCTGTATTCGACAACGCCCGGCTTCTTGTTTTGGAAGGCGAAAATGCCGACTTTTTCGTTCGGGCCGGCTTTGTGCACGACCTTCGATGCGCTGAGCATGCTGCCTTTTTCGGCGAGCGCTCCGATGAATGCCGGGTCGCAAATGCGGCAAAGTGCGTTATCGACGCTGTAGAGGAACACGTATTGCACGCCGCGTTCCACAAGCCAAGCGAGCGTTCCGCTTTGGGCGAGTGCACGGAAGCAGCCGCCGTTTCCATCGGGCACCAGAGCCAAATGGTCTTCGCCGTCGCGGACTGCCTTGCCGTCAGCGGTGAGGGCGCAAATCGTTCCCTGCTCAAAGAATCGGATGTCTTCGCGGTTTAAACCAAAGAAATTGTTTTTTGCAAAAAAGTTGACGGTTGCTTCGTGATTCAAGGGACTCGTCATGATGCACCACGGAATCGCGTGCCCTACGCGGGCGCCCAAGTTGCGTAAGCGTTCTGCTTGCAGTTGAAACAAACTCTTGTGGCTCGGGAGGCCGATATCGAACATGCCCTTCGGGCCGTCGAAACCGAGGCGAGAGCCTTGTCCGCCCGCGACGAGGAATGCGGCGACTTGACCTTTGCCCAAAAGAATTTCGCCTGTCTCTTTCCAGAAATCGTAGCGGAGATCGTCGGTGGCGAGTTTCCACGGCATGGGCGTGAGGTCGGCAGAAACGTTGTCACTCAGGCTCGCTGCCGATTTCTCTGCATGCAAAGCCTTCAATTCTTGCCAGTCCTGGCTTAAAATATCGCGTTCAAGATTTGCACGGGCGTCGCCCGTCAATGTTTCAAGATGTTGGGCCAATTCCTGCTGGCCCGCTGCATTCAAAGTTTCAATGATATTCATGTGAAAAAATATAGAATAGACCGATGACTACAGACAAACGTTTGTTGCTAAAATTCGATCAAGCCTTTCGCTTCGTCTGCGAGGATGACTTTTGTCGCCATGTTGATGAAGAGGCCGTGTCCGACGATACCCACGATATGTTCGAGGTCGCGGGCGAGCTTGTCCGGGTCTGCGATGGGGGCGAACTTCGCGTCGGCGATGAGGTTACCGCTGTCGCTAATGACCGGGCCGTCCTTGCCTGGAGCGCCCATGCGGACTTTGACTTCGCCACCTAGTTTTTTCACTCGTTCTGTAACGACTGCGATTGCACCCGGAATGATTTCGAGAGGAACGGCGAACTTGGTGCCGAGCTGCTGCACGGCCTTGCCGCTGTCTGCGATAATCACGTAGTTGTCCGTCATGGAGGCGACAATCTTTTCAAGGAGGTGAGCTGCCCCGCGGCCCTTGATGAGGTTACGGTTCGGGTCGATTTCGTCGGCTCCGTCAATCACCATGTCGAGGTGGCTGACTTCGCCCATTTCCTTGAGCGGGATGCCGAGGCTACGGCATTGGAGCGTGGTGCTCCAGCTGGTCGATACGCCAACGACGTGGATTCCTTCGGTCTTGATGCGTTCTGCGAGGCGGTTCACCATGTGGGCCGCCGTGCTGCCAGTGCCAAGCCCGACTGTCATTCCGTCCTTGATCATGTCTGCGGCACGAACGCCTGCAGCCTTTTTGAGTTCGTCCATCGATGCCATTAGCGCCATCTCCTTTCGTTAGAATCAAAATTGTCGTCGCCGCGATTGTCAAAACTATCGTAGTTGTCGTAGCTGTCGTAATCGTCTTCGTCCGGGAATCCGGATTCTTGCTCGGTAAAGCTGGATTCGACGATGTCCACGACTTCGACGTTGAATGTCAAGTCCTTGCCTGCAAACGGGTGGTTGCCGTCAACAATAACGGTATCTTCGAGAATTTCCTTGATGGTGTAGATGCCGTCGCTCTGGTCGTCGTCGTCCAGATTCAGGTCATCGACAAATTCGTCGGCGGTGTCCGGCAGCTGGAATTCGCGGATATCGTTGTCCTGGAACATTTCGAGTTCCATGCCTAGCCAAAGTTCCCCGATTTCGCTGAGTTCTTCTTTGGGAACTGTGAGGATGAGGTCTTGGCGGTATTCGCCGTATCCGAGTTTTGCGGGGATGAATGTTGTAAATTTTTCACCCAAGTGGCGCCCTGTCAATGCATTTTCGAGGCCGGGGATGATGTTGTTGTAACCGTGGATATATACGAACGGTTGGGATGCCGGGACTTCTTCGAGAATCCGGCGGCCTTCTCTGAGGGTGTAGGCAATGCTCACCTTCATCTTGTCTTGAATGACTTCCATACTTGCGCAAATGTAGTAAATTTGCCTAATTTTACTACTTACTTAAAATTGTTTTTCTAAATTACAAGTATGCTTTACGGTATTTGTTCTGATATCCATTCCAATGCCACCGCTTTCAAGGCCGTTTTGGAGTCTATGCGGGATAATGGCGTGGAACGGAGAGCGTGTCTTGGGGATATTGTCGGTTATGGTGCCGATACGGACGAGTGTGTCGATTTAGTTCGCGAAAATATGGATTTTTGCTTGATCGGGAACCACGATAGCGTGGCCGTCAAATACGAGTCTAGCGCGGGATTCAACCCTTACGCCAAGCAGGCGATTGACTGGACGCAAAAGCACTTGTCCAAGGATTCTGTCGCGTACATCCGTTCTCTCCCGTACATCCACGAAGAAAACGATATTTGCTTTGTCCATGCGTCGCCCTTGTCTCCGGCAGACTGGGTCTATGTGAGCGATCTCGAAGAGGCCTTGAACGCGTTTGACCATTTTTCGGGGCGTTACTGCTTCGTGGGGCACACGCACAGTCCGGTCATCATTGCGAGCCGTCCCTTGGCGATTCCGAAGATTCTCGACGAGTACGAGTACGTGATTGCGAATACGGAACGCTTGCTGGTGAACGTCGGCAGTGTGGGGCAGCCCCGTGACCGCGATCCGCGTGCATGCTGGTGCCTGTTGGATACTGAGACCAAGTGCGTACGTCTCATCCGCGTCGAGTACGACATCCGCGAAACGCAGAACCGCATGAAAAAAGCCGGAATGCCCTCGTTCCTCATCGACCGGTTAAGTGTAGGAAGATAGCTATGGGGTGTGAGCTCGGTCGCCCATGGGGCTCCCTTTGGGGGGTGAGGTTGTTTGCTGAAGTTCGCCTTGAAAATGTAGAAAGGTTTTTTGATGTTTTATTTGCTCATCGCTCATACCTCAAAGGGCCGTAGGCCCGACCTCATAGCCCTATGAAATGGATTCTCGCTGTTTTCGGTCGTGCGGGTTCGCCGCTTATCGCAGACGAAGTGGAAAAGTACGTGAAGCGTTTGCGTAGTTCGGCGATGCCGCTTGAAGTGGTGGAACTCAAGGAATCGAAGCTTGACGACCACGCCCAGGCACTTGCTCAGGAAGCCGCTCTGTTTGAAAAAAAATTCCCGCGCAACGAGTACCGCCGCGTGATTCTCTCCGAAGAAGGCAAGCTTATGACGACGGTGAAACTGGCGGATACGTTACAGGCCCGCTTTCCCGGAAACATCGTGTTTTTGATTGGTTCGGCATACGGCATAGACGAGAACTTGAAAAAGACGGCGGACCTGCTTCTGAGCCTGTCCCCGTTGACTTTTACCCACGACCATGCACGGATCATCACCGCAGAGCAGCTCTACCGCGTCCAGATGGTCATGCAAAACCACCCGTATCATCATAGGTAGGAGTATGAGGTGTGAGGTCGCTTCGCTTTGGGGTCGCACCTGCGGTGCTTTGAGCTCGCTTCGCTTTGAGCTTGTTTTATTCTTTTTCCTTACCTCAGAGTTTTACGAATGTGACCATCCAAAAACCTCATGCCGCTTACCCCATAACCCCATACCCCAAAGCCCGCTGTAGCGGGCGACCCCATAACCCATTATGCTTATTTCCGCAATTGTAGCTGTTTCTGAAAACAATGTCATCGGGCGCGACGGGCACTTGCCGTGGCACTTGTCGCAGGACCTCAAGCGTTTCAAGGCCATCACGACGGGGCATGCCATTATCCTCGGTCGCAAGAATTACGAGGACATTGGACGCCCGCTCCCGAACCGCGTAAACTACGTGCTCACCCGCAACAAGGAATTCCAGGCTCCGGGCTGCATCGTCTGCTCGTCTCTCAGTGAGGCTGTCGAGGCCGCCCGCAGCTCCGGCGAAACAGAATGCTTCATCATCGGCGGTGCCGCCGTCTATCGCGAGGCGATGCCGCTAGTCGAAAAGCTTTACTTCACGAAGGTCCTTGCCCATGTGGATGGAGACGTTTTTTTCCCGGAATGGCAGTCTGAATTCATAAAGGAAAGTGAGGAACAGTTCCAGGCAGACGAAAAAAATGACTTTCCGACCGTATTTCAGATTTGGGTACGAAAAAAATAAGTTTCTTTTTTCTTTACAATTACATATTATATATTAATGTGTTGATGATATTGAAAAAGAGACTGCTAAAAATCGTAGTTGCGCTGTTTTCGGCTGCAATAGTTTTTTTGCTTGTCTTGAGTTTCAATGGGGCGTGTTGCGAGGGGCTGCAAGATAATCGCATTTCTCTCGACAGTGGGTGGTCCGTTTCATTTTTAGATGTCCGGCTCCCTCCGTTAAAGCGCTTGTCGAATTTTCGCGTTCCCAAAAGAATAAAACCGGGCGATACCATCGTTTATGAACGGAACATGAGGGGCGATTCGCTTCCATTGCCGACGACGCTCCGTTTCCATGCTTATCATATCGCGTTGGCGGTTTATGTCGATAGTACTTGCTATTACCGCTACGGCTTTGACCGTTATGAGCAAGGAAAACTGGTGGGCAGCGGAATCCACATGGTGAACATGCCCGAAAATTTGGATCAACATACCATCCGCTTGGTGACGGTCGTGACGGAATTGGCGGCGGCAAAGTCAATTACGTCGGTTGAGCTTTTGCGTGTCGGCGGGATGACGGATTACTTTGCGAGCAACTCCTATTCTATTTCGATTGGCATATTCTTGATGTTCTTCGGGATGATTGCTTTTATCACGGGATGTTGTGTTGTCGGGTTCGACAGGACTTTTTATCGCCTCATCTTGATTGGCCTTTTTGCGTGTTTGATGGGGCTTTGGACGTTAAATTATGCGAAGGGTATCCAGATTTTCTCTGCAAATTACGCTCTGGATACGACTTTGGAATATATTTCGCTTTATTTGTCCGCGATTCCGTTTGGGCTTTTGCTTATCAATATGCGTGCCGGAAAAATTTCGACGTGGAAATTGAATTTGGTGAAAGCTTTTGTTGCTCTGGGGTGCGTTTTCTTTGTCGTGACGACTTTGTTGCATGTGACGAATGTTGCCCATTATCCGACATTCCTGCTCGCTTATCACATTTACATTTTCGTTTCTTTTGTGTTCCTTGTTGTGTTGAAGGTGCTTTATGACCGCGGTTCCGGGGTGCAAGAAAAAGTTCTTGCGTCGGGTGTGATTGTTTTTGTTATGTTCGCCATTGCTGATGTGTTCCGTTACAACATACAGAACCTTTTTGGCGTGGATAATCCGCTTTTTGAAGCAACGTATTTGCCCATCGGCGTGCTCCTGTTCATCTTGCTTTTGATGGTTGGCTATTTGGTGTACTTGTACGAAAATATGATGGACCGTACCGAAAAGGAAGTTCTGCGACAGATCGCCTACAGGGATGCGTTGACCGGGATTTACAATAGGGCCAAGTGTGAACATATATTTGAAATTCTCAATCGCGATGATAGCGATTATGCTATTGTCAGTATAGATGTCAATGGGCTCAAGTACGTGAATGACAATTTTGGTCATTCTATGGGTGACAAGTTGTTGTGTTCTTTTGCCGATGTTTTCAAGAACGCTTTCGCTGGAATCGGGACTACAATCCGCATGGGCGGCGACGAATTCGTGGCGATTGTCCGTGCTGAACATATTTCGGAACTTTCCACGGCTTTAAAGACGATGGTCCAGTTAGAAAAAGAAGTCCAATTGCCAATTGAACTTAATGTCGCATACGGATATTCCGTGCGTCGTCATGGCGATGCCGTGACTGCCATGGACGTTTATCGCATGGCCGATGCGAACATGTACGCGATGAAACTCGCTAGTAAGCAGCAACGCGGCTAACCGTTGTTTGAAACGCTGGCGCACTTCGCGATAATTGTCGTTCTAGTCACCAAGCCGAAATCTCCTTGCGAAGAAAAATAAAGATGCTACACGGATTGGTTCACACCTAACGGTGTTCACGGAAGTCTGATTTGAGTCTAACAACCACTAACCAACAACTAATAACCAAAAACTAATATCCAATAACAAATTTTTTGTATAGATTTTGGATGATGATAGAGTTTAACATTTTCTATAAGCTTGCGGCGGCGCTGGGTATAGGCTTCATTATCGGTATGCAGCGTGAAAACTCGTATTCCCGCAATAATTCCAGGCACCCCGCAGGGTTGTGCTCGTTTTCGATTGTGAGCTTATGCGGTGCGTTGTCTTGCTATTTGGGCGACTTGATGGGTTCGATTGTTCCCTTTGTTGTCGGCCTTTTGATTGTCGGGCTTTTGCTTGTGGCAAGCCATATTGCGTACGGGCTTTCGAACCAAAATAATGGAGGCCCTGCGGGTGTCACGACAAGTGCTGCCCTCATCATGATTTATTTCCTTGGCGCTCTTTGCTGGTTCAACCGTCTTCTGGAAGCGTGCATCCTTATGATTGTGCTCTTGTGGCTTTTGGCAGTCAAGCGGCAGCTGCACGATTTTGCAAAGAAACTTTCGACAGAAGACATTATGGCGACCGTCAAGTTTGCGGTGATTTCCCTCATGATTTTGCCGTTCCTGCCGAACAAGGCCTTTGGGCCTACGGGGCTGGAGGTGTTGAATCCGCATACGATTTGGCTATTCGTGGTGTTCATCAGCGGCATTGGCTTTGTGGGCTACGTGCTCATTAAGCTGGTCGGGCCGGGCAAGGGCATCTGGCTTACGGGCCTTTTGGGCGGGCTTGCTAGCAGTACCGCGCTCACGCTGAACTTGGCGGGGCGCAGTTGCGATAATGAACAGTATGCGTCGGATTTTACGGTGGGAATTGTGCTGAGCTGGGCTGTGATGTATGCGCGACTCTACCTGATTTGCGTGTTTCTAGTGCCTTCGCTTGCGGTTCCGCTGTTGGCTCCTCTCCTTGTGCCCGTGGTGCCGGGACTTGGCTATGCCGCCTATCTCAAAGTTCGCGAGTCCCAGAATCATCGGCAAAAAACGACTGATTTCAATAACCCGTTCAAGCTTTTGCCTGCGGTCAAGTTCGGCTTTGTTTTTACTTTGGTCATGTTTCTGGCGAATGCGGCACGCGTTTATTTTGGTTCCGGGGCGCTTATTGCGTGTAGCTTCTTGGGCGGTGCTGCGGAGATGGATGCGGTGGCGTTTTCGCTCATTGACATGTGCCGCAAGGCGACTCTTGAAAATCACAACTTGATTTTGGCACTGTTGTTTGCAAGCCTTGCGAATACGCTCACCAAGGGCGGCATCGTGTATTTCCTTGGGGCAAAAGCGATGCGGCGGCCCATTGTTCCGGCAGTGGTGCTTATTTGTGGAGTGACGATTGTGATGATTGGAGTGTATGCGGTGGTGTAAAAAAATGAAAAATTAAAAATGAAGAATTAAATATGAAGAATGAGAAGATGAAATTTGCTTTAACGATTGCCGGTTTTGATGGTTCTGCCGGGGCGGGCATCTTGGCGGATGTCAAGGCGATGGCGCATTTTGGCGTCTATTGCGAAGCTGTCTGTACGGCTCTGACGCAACAGAACGAGGACGAATTTGTGGCTCCTGGTTGGGTCATTTGGGAACGCATCGAGGCACAGCTTGAGACTTTGTTCAAAAAGCGTGCGTTCAAGTACGTGAAAATAGGACTTGTCGAAAAGGCGAAAGTTCTACAGCGGATTGTTGAATTTGTCCGTGAAAAATCTCCAGATGCTTATATTATCTGGGATCCGATTGCAAGCGCTTCGGCGGGGTTCCATTTTTTGCGTGCCGCAGAACAGAACAAGTTCATGCCTGTCATGAAACAGATTGACTTGGTGACGCCGAATCAAGATGAATTTGGATTCCTGGGCTTTGAACAAGCTGCCGCAAAGGGAACGTTCGAATTCGGGAAGGACTTTGCGTTGCTTTTGAAAGGCGGGCATTCCAAGGGGCCGGAAGCCGTTGATTTACTTTGGGACCGGGATGGAAAACAGTACAAGTTTACGAGTCCGCGTCTGCACGGTCACGGAAAGCATGGCACGGGTTGCCACCTGTCTTCGGCGATTTTGGCGAACTTGGCGCTGGGCCACACGCTCCCTGAATCTTGCCAAATTGCAAAGGATTACCTCACTGAGCTTTTGAAAAGCGGGGAAGGGCGACTTGCGAAAGATTTTTAACTTAGCATTGTCATCCTCGACCGTCCTCGCATAGTCACCCTCGACCGTCCTCGCATTGTCATCCTCGACCGTCCTCGCATTGTCATCCTCGACCGTCCTCGCTTAGTCATCCTCGACCGTTAGGGAGGGGATCCAGTGTATTGTCTTTTTCTTATATTAGCAATATGAATAAATTTGTCTTTTGTACATTAAATCTTGCGGTGCTATTCTTTGCTGCTTGTGGTGATGATGGCGGCTCTGCTACACGTCCTTCGGATGATTCGTCATCCAGTGTCGCGTTGTCCTCGTCATCCACATTGTCTGTGACCGGGAATCTCCTAGACTCTCGTGATGGTCAATCCTACAAAACGGTTGTCATCGGTTCCCAGACTTGGATGGCCGAAAACTTGAACTATGAAACCGCAAACTCTTACTGCTATAACGACTCCGCTAAATATTGTGATAAGTACGGTCGCCTTTATACGTGGGCTGCTGCGATGGACAGTGCTGGCACATGGAGCTCGAACGGCAAGGGGTGCGGAGTTTTTGAGACTTGTTCACCGACGTACCCAGTGCGTGGAGCATGTCCTTCTGGCTGGCATTTACCGACAAAAGCTGAATTCGAAACTTTGTTTACTACAGTCGGAGGCCAATCTACAGTGGGAATAATGCTTAAATCGACAAGTGGTTGGAATAATGGCTGTAATGGCACAGATGCATACTCGTTCTCGGCGTTGCCTGCCGGTTTCAGGGAAATCTTTGGGATGGGGTACGACAGCGAGGGCTATCGTGCGGACTACTGGAGTTCTACAGATGATAATAACGGCTGGAACGGCTACGCATACCACATGGGATTGTATGACTCCCGCGACGGTGCGTTCCTGGATCTTAATCTCAAGAACAGCGGGTATTCCGTTCGTTGCGTTAAGGATTTGTAATTACAAGAAAAGCCCCGCTTGCGGGAATTCGTGATATTCATGGATTCTATCGCGCTTCGCGCTCCAGAATGACGAATACAAAAAAGCACCCCGCAGGGTGCTTCTTTACTTTTTTTAGATTTTCTCGGCGTTAAAAAGACTGTAGATAGCAATGCTTCCTACTGTCTACTTCCTACCGCCTACTATTACTCTTCTTCAGCCGGACGCTTGGACATTTGCTTACGCTTAATCGGGTCGAGCTCGGTCTTGCGGAGGCGCAGCACTTCCGGAGTGACTTCGATGCATTCGTCTTCGTTGATGAAGGTGACGCATTCTTCCAAAGTCATGCGGCGGTACGGCGTGAGCTGAATCATGTCGTCAGCGGACTTGGAACGCATGTTGGTAAGGTGCTTGCCCTTCGTGACGTTCACGGTAATATCGACGTCGCGGTTGTGTTCGCCCACGATCATGCCCGGATAAACTTCTGCACCCGGACCGATGACGAGGTAGCCACGGTCTTCCAGGTTAGAAAGAGCATAGCTTGCGGCTTCGCCCGGTTCCTTTGCGATGAGCACACCGTTGATACGAGCCGGAATTTCGCCCTTGTACGGCTGGTATTCCTTGAAGAAGGACTGCGTCACGGCGTAACCCTTGGAAAGCGAAAGGAGCTTCGGACGGATACCGATGAGGCCACGGGAAGGAACGATGAATTCGAGCATCACGCGGTCGTTTTCGTCGGTCGTCATGTTGACCATTTCGCCCTTGCGCTGCTGGATTTCCTGGATGCAGGCTCCGCTGAATTCGTTCGGGACTTCGACCTTGAAGTCTTCGACCGGTTCCAAGAGCTTGCCGTTTTCGTCTTTCTGGAAAATGACTTGCGGAGAGCCAATCGTGAATTCGTAAAGTTCGCGGCGCATGTTTTCGACGAGAATCGTGAGGTGCAAAATGCCACGGCCAGAAACCTTGAACGTCGATGCTCCGTCTGCCTTTTCGACGAGGAGGGCGGGGTCAGCCATGTGGGCGCGTTCCAAGCGTTCTTGGAGCTGGTTACCCGTCATGAACTTTCCGCCGTACTTGCCAGCGAGCGGGGAGGTGTTCACCGTGAAGAGCATGGAGATTGTCGGCGGGTCAATGTGGATACGCGGCAAGTGAATCGGATTGCTCGTTGCGCTGATGGTATCGCCAATATCGAAGTAGTCAAGGCCTGCGATGAGGATGATTTCGCCCGGACCTGCTTCGTCAACCGGCTTCGGGGTAAGGCCTTCGTAGCGGAGAATCTTCTGCGGACGGATTGTCTTGACGGTTCCGTCGGGGAATGCCTGAGCGTAAGTCTGGTTCGGCTTGAACACGCCCTGCTGCACGCGGCCCACGGCCAAACGGCCAAGGAAACTGGAGTATTCGAGGGAGGCAATCTGGAGGAGCGGCTCACCGTTCGGGTCGCCCTTCGGAGCCGGGATGCGTTCGATAATCTTGTCCATCAAGATGCTGAAGTCGCCATCTTCGTCTTCCAGTTCGGCGCGGCAAATGCCCTTACGGCCACTGCCAAAAACCCTGTCGAAATCGAGCTGTTCTTCGGATGCATCGAGTTCGCAGAACAAGTCAAAGACTTTGTCGAGTGCGAGGAGCGGGTTGCAACCGTCGCGGTCAATCTTGTTCACGACGACAATCGGGGTAAGGCCGAGTTCCAAAGCTTTCTTCGTCACGAAGCGGGTCTGGGCCATCGGTCCTTCGAATGCGTCAACCACCAGGAGAACGCCATCGACTGTGCCCAAAACGCGTTCCACCTGGCCGCCGAAGTCGGCGTGCCCCGGGGTATCGACGATGTTCACGCGGTATCCCTTGTACATCACGCTCGTGTTCTTGCTGAGAATGGTAATGCCGCGTTCGCGTTCGAGGTTGTCGGAGTCCATCACGCGATCTACAATTTCTTCACCTTCGTGGAAGGTTCCGCACTGTTTGAGAAGCTGGTTCACCAGGGTCGTTTTACCGTGGTCAACGTGGGCGATGATGGCAACGTTTCTGATTTTTGATTGATCCATATTTTACCGTTTGGCTTTAATTTTCGGCGCAAAGATAGAAAAATGAGCGGAAAAATGCAATATTTAGCGTTCGTATTCTATATTTAG
>JAEEGJ010007916.1_pt1 | contig 29821 bp, 32 predicted proteins | sample 8958761 | NCBI WGS metagenome assembly JAEEGJ01 (sample SAMN16246546, study PRJNA631951) | gut metagenome | biome: gut microbiome; feature: rumen; material: RS-attached | host: Bos | place: Iran: Karaj | collected 2018-10
CACCCGTCCGCCACTAAGTATAAACAAGAATTGACCGAAATCGCTTCAGCGTTTACACTCCGTTCGACTTGCATGTGTTAAGCACGCCGCCAGCGTTCATCCTGAGCCAGGATCAAACTCTCATGTTTAATCTTGTTTCAGAAAACGTTAGCTTTCCAAAAATTTACTTTGGTTTTGTTCTGAATTTCTAAACTCATGGTCAAACCAGACCATTTTTATTAGAATTTTCAGGGTTGCATTGCTGTTTATTTGTCAAAGTTCATATATGTTTTGTCTGTTGACGCAACTCTGATATAATATCATGTGCGTTTTCTCTAGTCAAGATATTTTTTTCAAAAATCTTTATCAATTTTCAAGCAAACAAAACCCGCCTAAATTGCTCGGCGGAATTTGATTATATCATCTCATTTTTTTAGGTGTCAACACCCTTTGATGCAATTTTTTAACAAGTTTTTTTCTCTAGTGTTTTGCTGTTTTGGCACACACAATATATAGTGTTTCTTCTATATATAAAGTATACGGATATCACATCATACTGTTTATACTCCGGTCAGATCGAAATCAGGAATAAAACTATCCTTGGCTGTCTCTCCCTCCTGGATATATCCGTTTACCACACCAAGCTTATCGGCATAATCGATAAAACTCTTATATTCCCTTTCGGTAACCTTCCTGTCTATCTCTGGATAATCGTTTAACTGACCGTTGGGAGTGTACTGATTCATCATACTTATGTAAATACTGTCTTTATATGTTTCATATAGATACTTAACGATCATTTTTGCCTGTATGAGCATACCCGGCATAAGAAGATGTCTTACGATAACACCTTTTTTCATCAGATACTGTCCATATTCATCTTCAAAGAATTGACACTTTGGCTGCTGCCTTACCATTTCCGCGACAGCCGCTTTTGCAGTTTCAACATATCCTTTGGCCCTACTGTATCTTACCGCATCCTCATCTCTTATATATTTAAAGTCCGGCAGATATATATCGATAAGCCCTTCAAGCGCTTTTACACTCTCTTCGTTTATATATGATGATGTGTTAAATAAAAAAGGAATACCGATCCCCTGACCTTTGGCCTTATCTATTGCTTTCACGAGTGTAGGTATATAAATATCACCTGTGACGAGATTGATATTGTTTGCGCCCTTTTGCTCAAGCTCAAAAAATATCTCAACCAGTCTTTCATCAGAAACCGTCTTTCCAACTTCCCCGCGGCTTATCTTTCTGTTTTGACAAAAGACACAGCCCATGTTGCAACCCGAAAAAAATACGGTACCGCTTCCTTTGCTGCCGGAGATGCAAGGTTCCTCCCACATGTGAAGTGCTGCCCTGCTTATATGAAGGTCGCTTTTTTCATTGCAATATCCGGTTTTTATATTTCTGTCCGTGCCGCACTGTCTGGGGCACAGCCTGCATTCTTTATAATCCGTCATTTTTCCTGCAATTCTTTTTCATATGAATAATAAGCATGCACGAGGCTTTGATAACCAAGACTCTTAAGATCATCATACCTGACATTGTATCTGCTCTTCGTATGTGTACCGCTCACCAGATATCTTATGCAGTCCTGCGCATAAATATCTATTATATGGAGACTCTGTGTTGTATTGATAACCGAAAAATACCAGTGGCTCCAGCTCAGGTCATTATCACCGGTAGTTTCGAGCAGCTTATGATTGAATACTCTTATAAACGCTTTGGCAGCTTTGATCCCCTCAAGTCTGTTACGACTTTTCCATCTTTCCAGAGCTCTCATTTTTCGCCGCATCTTTTGCTTGAGCTTTTTTACAGATGCAGGTGCAACATCTATCCTGCCTTTATTAAGATAAAAACCGAGAAATACAAAACCTTCCTCGGGCGTTTTGAGTTCTTCTTTTGACGGATTCACAGACAGTCCTTTATCATAAAGGAAAGCTTTTATCTCATCGGCATATACTTTAACCTCTTCGTATGAATCTCCCAAAACAATGATGTCATCCGAATACCTGAAATAAGGGATTCCTCTTTCAAAGAAAACATGATCCAGATCGCGAAGATACAGATTCGCATAGAAAGAAGCCAGTGGTGTACCCGCCATTATCCCTTTCTGTTCCGATATCTCCCTGCCCGTGGATTTATCAATAACACATTCTTCCTCAAGAAGAGCTTTTAAAAATGTTAAGAGTTTTGGATCATCTTCCAATATGTGATCCAACTCTTTGATCAATCTATCAACCAAAACTGAATTGAAATAATTGCTGACATCAACCTTATATGTATATTTATCAAAGACCCCTGGTCCCTTCAGTATCCTGTTTACGGCATACTGAGCACTTCTGCCGGCCCTGAAAGAAAAGAGATTGTCATCAAAAAGTGTGTCATATTTTCTGATCAGAAGATATGTAAGAAGCTTAAGTACGGTATTCTCATCATCCGGATATGTATAGACCACTCTCTTTTTCTGAGAGCTTTGTTTACTTATTACAGATCTCTTTGGCAGAGGAAATACATGATCTTCTCCAGACAAGACATTTCCTATTTTTTCCGTCACTAAAAAATATCTCTCTTCATCGATAAATGAGCGCAGTCGTCCCGCTACATCCCTTGGACAGGCCAGCGACGTCTTATATTCATAAAATTGTTCCCATATCTCTTTTCTGCTAAGCTGATCTATCAAAGACACCGATATTCCTCTTTCTTTTTTTCAGGTAAAAAAATGGAACGCATGATCTCACCCGTTCCATTTTCATATCAACAAAAAGAGAAGATGTTAAATCCATGGAAATTCCATGGATGTACGGGATCGTACGCGAAACGGTTGCCTGCGAAACACTGATTGTAACGCGCCGGATCCGCCACAGGCGCTATGCGTTCTCTTTTTTGTTTTCCTTTTTTATAAGAACTATTCTATCCGTTCAGCGCATCACGTACACGCTTTACAACATAAGCCCTGGTATTCCACCAGCCATGATGATTGTAATAGAATCTTGTATAGGGGATCTTCTCCTTCATGCATGAAAATCTCGTGTTTTCAGCCTGGCTGTTCTCAGAAAGCAGTTCCACCAAAAGAGCCTTGCTGCCATCCTTATAGAAAGTAAATACCACTATCCTTCCCTTACGTTGGCTTTCCTGCTCAACACTGTATTCCGAAAAATCCTCTTTAAAGATATTTGCAAAATATTCCGTAAATGTGCCGTTGTAATTATACTGATTCTCCTCATCGGGCATAGTCGGTCCCCATGAGAATCCAGATCCTTCATCGTTTGATGACGCTCCTGAAACTGCTGATACTCCAGAAGAGGCAGCACCGGAAACACTTCCTGATGAAACCTTGTTTTCAGGTATAACATCTCCCAGCGCGTCTTTTATTGCTTTTCCGGCTGAATCGGCGATCTTCTCGCCTATCTGTTTTCCGGCATCTTTTAATAATTTATCCAATAACCCCATACAGCCCTACCCTCCTTATATCTGTGCATCCAACAATAGGCTTGTTAACATTTTACAGGAATGACAGATCACTGACAAGAAATATCTTGTCTTTATATCCTTAAGTGCTAAAATCAGATTTAGAGGTGACTGCACATGGAAAAACGTCTTAAAGATTATCTTGCATATATGTCGGATTTTGTCAGTAAGGATCACAGTGACGAAGAATACTTAAGAGGTTACAAAGACCTTATGATCCAGATAGCATTCTTCCAGCATGAAAGATTCATTCATCTTATAGTAACGGTGACTTTTGCCGTACTTGCCTTAATGGGCATACTGGCTTCACTCTTTTATCCTCAGATACCGCTGCTTGTCCTTACACTTCTGTTCATAGTTCTTTTGGTTCCTTATGTAAGACATTATTACATTTTAGAAAACGGTGTACAGGAACTGTACAAAAGATACGATGCGATAGTCAGCCATATAGAAACCAAGGATATGTAACAAAAAGCCTGAATCACTTCAGGCTTTTTTCAATATGATCATCATTTATCTCATTTTCGCAACATGGATACTATCCACTCCGGATCGGGTGCCTTCATATCCTCGTTTAACGCCATCTCTTCCATTATTCCCTGAACCGTTGCCCAGAAACAGATCGATAACAGCTTCGCATCACCCTGCCTGAATATACCGTCCTTTTGTCCCTTTTGTATTATAAGAGCCGTTTCATCAATGGTAGCTGTCGAAAGTGCGATGTTTCTGGCTTCCTCCGGCATACCTGCTCTTCTTGCCTGTCCCATAAGTACAAACATATTGAAAACCCAGGGCTCGTTTGCAGAATATTCAAACAGCCTCTTTAAAAACTCGGTAAAAAAGATCTGCGGGGGAATATCTTCTATCTTTCCCACAGCTCCGGTTGAAGCAGCCCCCATCTTAACGAGTTCCAAAAGCAGCTCTTCCTTGGATTCAAAATAATGAAACATAAGTCCTGTACTCATAGGCACAGCCTCTGCGATATCAGAGATCTTTGTTTCATGATAACCCCTCTTTACAAACAGCGTCAGCGCCGTCATCAGTATTGCTCTTTTTCTTTCTTCTTTCTGTTCTTTTCTTGTCATGGTCTTTCCCTTTAAATGTTTATATCTCTGTGCTGTTTCTTAAGAAGTCTTTGTATTGCAAACTTACCGCTTGCTACAGCTACCGGAAGTCCACCGGGTGAATTGGTCCACTGTCCTGCAAGATAAAGGTTATCTATTCCCTTAACCTGTCCTTTGAGTTTCATCTGTTTTCCGAAAGGTGTGGTGATAAAACTCATATAGCTTCCATGATAAGCATTGCAGTAGCGCTCATATGTGAGCGGTGTCCATGCATCCAGATACTCCATGTTATCTTTTAACTGAGGAAATGCACTCTCTATTCTTCTGCTTACTTCTGAAACAAGTTCTTCCTTAACTCTCTTATATTCTTCGGCTGTAAGTCCTTTCCAGAATTCATAGTCATCATCATTCTGTGAGATACATGTCTGAATGACCTGACGGTCACCGTTAACGCATACAGGATCATATCCGTAAGTCTTTACATACATCCTTGAGAAGGTCCTTTTGCCTACCGTAAGTGGCTCGATCTCTATAAACGTTGTCTCTCCCTCTGCTTTAAAATCCCTGCTCACAGCATAAGCAACCTGGAATCCGCTTATAGAAGGATACTTGTTAGGCTCATCATAAGCAGCTTTAAGCTCTTTGGGCATGTATTCCTTTGAAAGCAGTCTGTTAAACAAAACATGCGTATCCACTGTTGGTATCACAAAATCCGCTTTTGCAAATGAACCGTCCTCAAATTCCACTCCCAAAGCTTTCTTTTTGTCAAGAACGATCTTTCTTGCACCCTTATTATAGCATATAACTCCTCCGAGCTCCTTAAATCTCTTCTCCATCCTTAAAGACATCTGTAAAGAAGCTCCCATCGGAACACCGCCGTTTCCGTCTGCCATTGTTGCATATGATACCAAAAATGAATATGCACAGTACTCTTTGGGAAGATAGTCGCAGATCATCCTCTGAAGGATGGGAGATTTAAATCTCTTGCTGTAATCCTCAAGAGAGATCTTACCGAATTCCTTCATTACCTTTGGGAAGTCCTTCATTGAAGCACCCATCTGTATGTAATCTCTGATCCCCCACATTTCCATGGGCTTGCCAGCCGGGAAAACACACTGTTTTGAATACTCAACATTCTCTATGAACTTTATTATCTCTGCCTCATCCTCGGGAGATATCTCGATAAGTTCCTTTTTTGTTCTTTCAAGATCGTTCCAGAGAGTAACACTCTGTCCATTGTATGAAGTAGTGAAAAACGCATCTATGGGTGCATACTCGGTATCATCGGAAAGTGCTCCGACTTTCTTCCATACATCATAAAGTTCTGTGCCTTTCTTTGTTCCCGTTAGCCAGTGAATACAGTTGTCTATATGAAATCCCTTTCTGTTCCATCCCATGCACTCTCCTCCGGGGATCGCATTCTTCTCATATATCTCCGCATCAAATCCTGACAATAACGCGTATATTCCTGCTGTAAGACCGGCTATGCCTCCACCTATAACTACTACCTTTTCCTTTTTTGCTGAATCCATGATGATCCTCCCTTTTACTTGTTTGTTGAATTTGTGTTCATTGATTATGTATTCAATATAATGCATCAAAAATCATTTGTCAAGCATTTTGTTGAATTTTAATTCAATAAATCTACAAACATTGAAATTGTCCGGTTTTTCAACCGCTCAGGATATTGAAATACATGACCGGAACTAAAAAACCTGTGACTTATGATCACAGGTCCTTTCCTTATATTCTGTTACAGCATCATATCCGGTTTCTTTTTTGAAAACCATCCCCTGAATACTCCGCCCTTAAAGATAGAAATGACAGTAAAGAATATATCTGCCGCGATTATAAATATGAAAGACGGCAACATTATCCTGGTATAGTGCTTTCCATAATCCTTTCTTCTGTTTATACATGATGCCATCCATATGTCAAAGGTAATAATTCCACAGCCAAGCACAAGTATTTCAGCAACATCTTTTGCAAAGCCAATTACGATATCCGTATCAAGGAACCCCTTGTTTATCGCTGTTACGACAAGATTCAGTACAGTAAGTAAAAAGACTACAGCTATCATTATCCTCATCACATTCATCATAACTCCTCCACCTATTCCAAGACCTCCCCGCCAGTTGATATTACATCTTATACAGAAATTTTCCATGATCTGCATAAGAGGTTCATTCTGATTTCCTTCTATAAATCCGTTATTGGCGATCACATAAACACTTATTTTAAGATCGTTATCCTTACAGAATTCTTCCATCTCTTTCAGGAAAGGAAGAACATGCGAAGGTACACCATCCACATAAAGGGGCATTGTAAAAACTATATTATCTGCATCCTTTATCTCATTAAGTATGCTTTCATGATCCGTTTTGTTTCTCAGTTTCACTTTCTTTTTCTTTCCGGTCACAAACACACCCGTAAACGATGCTATAAACCCCGATGCCGACAGTCTTTTTTTTGGACTGCAGTCTATAAATACTGTTTTCATATATCCATTCCCTCCAGTTCATTGATCGAATCAATTATCATAAGTTCTTTGTTTTCATACCCATAATTGATCCTGTTTCTTTCAGCCATCAATTCCCAGGTCTTTTTCTCATTTTCATTTATGTCACCGTAAACAACGATCGTCAGTCTTCCTTTCTTCCCGTATCTTAAGGTGTGATGCATCTGTCCGCCCCGATATGAACTCATGGGTGTAGACATCCCGATAGCCCTGTCAAGTATGTTCTTTACAGGTGTATCATATCCGCCATAGCAGTTCTTAGTAATGATGATCAGATCATCAGCCTGCCCGATCGACCTGCATATCTCATGGAGCGAATCCTTCATTCTGCATGTGGCAGGATTTTTTGTCCAGCATTCAAAGCATCCCTGACAGGGAGCATATCTGCCGTTTGCCCATATAACCTCATCCGATATATTCTTAAATCCTGCATCATATGATTCGTCACAATCGTGTATGATTATTTTCATTTTATTTCCTCTCAAAAAAATACTCTGTATACTGTCGTCTCTGTTGATTCGACTATATACAAAGTATCTTTCCGTTTCAATCCATTATAAACCAAGATGCATATATACGGGTATAAGATGCATCTTTCAGTGTCTGTCATTGTATTCATAGAACATCTCATCCAGTAACTCATTAAGTCCTGTCTGATCTCCCCTTGCAGCTTTAATAAGAGTTCCTGCGTTTTTAAACGCAAGTTTGAAATAAAGCCAGTCATCACCCAGATCATCATATTTTCTGGTCGAGTTTATCAGATAATTCTTCTTAAGGACCGTATATTTCTTTCCAACCTTCTTTCCGAATCGTTTTAGTTCTCTGGCTGTAGCGACATCCTCCATCGCTTTCATGTCTGTAAATCCACCGATCATATCAAACGTTTTCTTTTTTGCCCAGAATATTCCGCTGTAAAGACCGGTTATCGCAAATGAAGCTCTGCACAGTATATCATTGCAAAACAAGGGAAACGAGTACCTTTCAAATCGTATCGGAGCCCCTCCGCCTATATACTTTCCGCATTTCATAAGCTCATATATCTCCAAAAGAGTTCCCTCTGTCATCCTGTTATCGGCATCTATGGTTACGATCAGAACACCTTTAGCTTCTTTTATACCCGCATTCCTTACCTTTGCTATACATCGGTCTTCGTTTGATACCACGATCGCACCGTTTTCTTTTGCTATCTTTTCGGTCCTGTCTGTGCAGCGATTGCACACTACTATGATCTCTACGTTACCGTTAAAGCGCTTTGCGCTTCTCTTAACAGAATCAATACATCTTTTTATATATCTTTCTTCATTATGGGCGGGTATTATAACGGATATATGTGTTTTCATACAGAAATTCTCCTTTATCTGGGACTTAACCGATCGATATACTCTCTTAGCAACAATCGGATGTTTTCAAGCGGCTCTTCCATACCCCTATCAACCCATTTGAATATTACATTCCATATCGCACCGACATTAAAAGCTATAAGATAATCAGGTTCCAATTCCCCTATCAGCTTCTTAAATGGATTTCTTTCAAGATCGGCATTTTCGTTTACCTGAGGGATGATTTCATTAAGCCTTAAAAGAAGAACATGAAGCATTTCATTTTTATGAAGCAGTTTTAACAGCTTTCGATTCTTATCGCAGAATTCAAAGACTACTTTAAGAGGATCTGGCTGATCAAGAAGCGCCTGGCAGTATTCATAGACCTTCATATTGATGTAAGCGTTGAGAACATCATCCTTAGAGGTAAAGTTTCGGTAAAACGTTTTTCTTACAAGATCGGTCTCCATTATTATCTGTTTTACACTTATTTCATTGTATGGGTATTTTTCCATCAGCTTCAGCAATGCATCCGTTATCTGCTGTTTAGACCGTATGGCTGACGGGTTTTTTGATTCGTTCATAAATTCCTGTTTCTGACACATTTAACCCGGATTGAGTATCTTTTACGGGAAACGTTGACTTTGCCACCTTGCGATAATACTATAATTAAAAATTACACACTTGTGTCACTTTTGTAAAGGCAAAAATTGTGTCACTTTCTATTTTAATACGATCAATGGAGAGACAATGAAAATAGTCATTATAAACGGAAGTCCGAGAACAAAAGGTCTCACCGCTGCCATCCTTCACAGTATTGAGTCCTTCCTTACACAAAAAAATGTAAATGTTATGTATTATGATCTATGCACTCTCAACATTTCCCCATGCATCGGTTGCTGCAACTGTTATAAAACAGGTTTTTGTCATATCAACGATGATGCACAGAAGCTGTCTGAGATAATACAATGTTCAGATGGACTGATACTAGGTTCTCCCACATACGCCAGTAATGTTTCGGGGTATATGAAACTTTTTATAGACAGAGGACATTTCGTTGTTGAACAGTTACTGAAATACAAATACTGTACTATCGTGGCAACAGGAGAAAACTACGGAAGCAGCGACACAAAACGTATATTAAAAAAGCTTATTCTCTATTCAGGAGGATACCTCACACAAAGCATGATCCTGAATGCACCTTTTAACAGTGCCTCTTCCATTTCAGAAGATATATCAAAGATCTCTGAAAAAAGCGCAGCTATTCTTTTTGATGCGATATCAGCGCATAGAAAAAAGCCGTTGCAATCCGTTTATCACAAGCTCATCTTTTATCTTGGACTGAAGCCGTTTGTTATAAAGAAAGGCTTAAAATATCAGGGTGTCATAGACAGATGGAAAGACCTTGGTCTGATAATTTAAATATGAGTTCACTTAATTCTTTCACCCAAAGCATCCATTAACAGATGGGCTATAATGAAGTTTGCGATCATCCCTATGACCCCTAGGATGATAAAACCTATTGTATGAATATTAAATACCATATATGATGCACATATTTTAAGTATCATTATGCTGACCGGCAGACATATGATGCTCGTAATTACACAGGGTATGTACTTTTTTATATATAAAACTTGACCTATATGCACAATAAAATGTCCCGCAAGTGATAAAAAAATCCCATACCAGAGAGCATAAAGAATGGTACTCGGAAAATAATACGTTAATAGACTGACACCAAAAAACGGTATGAACGCCTCATATACTCCCATTGCAAACACTTCTGTAGATAAGTCCTTATAATATTTCAAGATCTTTGGAAACCGATCGTACAGATACGGATTTTTCCTGAAAAACCACTCAAAACCAACGATCTCCTCCATGTCATGAAAAATAAATATAATAGGCAACAGTAAAATATAATCTTTCATATCTTTCTCCTTCCAAAACCGATACACTTGTATCATTTTTGATATTTTTGTATAATAATTTCACATGCGAGTCAACCAAAAACACAAAAGATATACTATCTTATAAAAAAGTATCAGTTTGGAGGAATAAATATGAATGTTTCAAGCAATCCTTCAGCATTAAGATCACAAAAAGAGATCACTGATGCCCTGCTTTTGCTAATGCAGAAATATCCGTATGATCAGATATCGGTAAAGCAGATCCTGCTGGAAGCAAGGATAGCCAGAATGACTTTTTACAGAAATTATGATTCAAAGGAAGATGTTCTTATCTCTTTGATAAAAAGCATTCTGCGCGAATACTTTGATACAGTTAATACGGGAAAAGTCGATCTGCTGACCACTGTTTTTACTTTTGCGGATAAAAACAGATCTCTTATACTTATGCTGGAAAAGAATAATATGCTCCACATTCTCTTACAGTGTATAAATGAATATCTTCCCGTACTTCATAACAGCTTCTTTACAAAAGATAACCCTTTTAACATACTTATGGAGGGACTTAATGCCGATTATATAATGGCTCTTAACATAGGCGCTCTATACAATGTCATATCACTCTGGGTACACAAAGATATGACAGATACACCGGAAACTGTCAGATCAAACATCGACCAGTACATCAAAAGGATAGGCCTTCTGCAACAATCAACATATTTTAAGGAGATAAAACTATGAACAGTATCAAAGAAGACGCAATAAAAGTTATCAACGAGATCATGGACAATATAAACATAAAAGAAGGAGATATATTCATCGTGGGATGTTCGTCCAGTGAAATGATCGGAAATCAGATGGGTACATCCAAAGACGGTGAGACAGATTCTGCTGTTGATGCTTTGTATGAAGTACTGAATGAAAGTATCACTAAAAAGAAAGCATATCTTGCCGTGCAATGCTGTGAACACTTGAACAGAGCGGTTGTCATAGACAGAAAAATCGCAGAGAAACATGATCTTGAAATTGTAAATGTTATCCCTATGTCTCATGCCGGAGGAGCATTTGCCGTAAAGCATTATAACAGTCTTAAAGATCCGGTCGTTGTTGAAAATATAAAGCAGAAAGCCATAGCGGGACTTGATATCGGCGGTGTGATGATAGGTATGCATATCCATCCTGTTGTCGTACCTATCAGACTTAAAAACAAAACCATAGGAAAAGCGATCGTTTTAGCCGGAAGATACAGGCCAAAATACATAGGCGGCCAAAGAGCAGTTTATGATCCTTCTCTTTCATAAAAAATTGTTGTAACCTTTTTTGTTTCTGAATTGTATTACTAGTGAAAGGCCTTACAAATGATCTTTAAAAAGGGGAGAAACTCATGAGACCATCCTTGCAGGAACTGGTTGATAAATACCGTAACAATCTGTACGCGGTAGCCTTCAATGTATGTAAAAACGCCGAAGATGCCGAAGATGTCGTTCAGGATACATTTATTCAGTATTATTCAACCGGAAAGCAATTCGAAACGGAGCAGCACGTTCGTGCATGGCTAATAAGGGTAGCGATCAATAAAGCAAAGAATATAAACAGTTCATTCTGGAGAAAGAATAAAGTTTCTCTGGAAGAATACATGGAAACACTGATCTTTGAAACAAAGGAATCAGCCGAACTGTTTGAAACGGTAATGAAACTTCCGGAAAAGTATCGCATCGCCATTCACCTGTTTTATTATGAGGATTACACTACCAGCGAGATTGCAGACATACTGAAAATATCAGTGAGCAATGTTAAAGTCAGATTATCGCGCGGTCGCAGCCTGCTCAAGGAAACACTGAAGGAGGAATGGGAATATGACGAATAAAGAACGCTATAAACAGGCATTTTCAGTATTACATACCTCCGATGACTTTTCTCTGGAGGTAGAAAAAATGGCTATAATGAGCAGAAAAAACAGAATAAAAACAGCAGTGGCAGCAATAATCGGATTTTTTGCACTGACATTATGCACAGGCGGAGCATATGCTGCAAATGTGGGCGGAATACAAAGAACCATACAGTTATGGGTAAACGGCGACCAGACCACAGCTACACTTGATGTTGATGAAACACAGGGAAGCTATTCAGTAAGCTACACAACAGCATCCGGCGAAGAAAAAGTTATCTCCGGGGGCGGGATCTCAGTAGATATGTTCGGAAATGAAAGACCGGTGTCAGAGGAAGAGATCATGGATCATCTCGATATGCCGGAAGTGACATACAATGAAGACGGTACGGTTTATGTCTATTACCGTGAACAGGCTATAGATATCACAGACAGTTTTGATGATAACGGTATATGTTATACTCATGTAAAATCTGGGGATAAGGAATTCTTCATGACCATAAAATATAATGGCGGTTACGGGATAGATACCGTAAAGTACCCGAATCCAAAGAACTTTAACTAAACGATAATAAGCCAAAAAGCTTCGGCTCTGTATCAGATCATACAGAGTACGAAGCTTCTTTGTTATTTATCCATTCACTGACAGCATCAACCCATTTGTCAGATTCAAAAACCGCAAGTTGTGCGTGTGCATATCCGTCAAACTGCATTATTTGGGTCTGCGGATTTTCCTCTTTGAGCTTTATCGCCGCCTTTTTTGACACCGCCTCATTTCCTTTTGTCCCATGCAAAAACAGGATCCCGGGTTCATTTTTTATCTTCTTTATGTCCGTTCCGGCAAATATGGTATCTATCATATTTACCAGAGAATCATTCTCCATACGGTCCGCAAGCTTAAAAAAATCGTCCATTCTCTCACCCGGGAGAAAATCTCTCTTGGCTCTTTCTATCACTTTGGGATCTCTTTTTTTGGTCTTTTTGATTATGGAGATATAATTACTCTTCATGATCTTTTTAAGAAACCCTGAAACTTTAAGCAATGGGGCACCGTCAAGGATCAGATTTTCTGTTACGATATTTCCATTCATGATCAGTTTTGCCGCTATAGCACCGCCCATTGAAAGACCACAGATCATATATGTTTTACCGTTTAGATTTTCCAATATGTACTTTTCTATCTTTAAAGCCTCTTCTTCGACAGAATTAAACTGTGAGGTCTCATCCTGGGTGTGTGCGTCCAATTCCGGGACTATCACGTAATAATCCTTTGAAAAATACTCTATGGCTCTGCTCCATATCTGCCATGGCAGCAGCATCCCATGAATAAACAACACCGCTCTTTTGTTTTTGTCTCCAAATGTATGAAAAATCATTTCCTTACCTTTCAAAGAATTCATAGATCCTTTTATTAAAATCCTTGGCTTCATTGTATGCTTCATGGCTCAGATCTTCATAGATATAATAATCACATCCGAGTTTATCAGCTATCTCGATCGAAGCCTCTTTAGTAACTATCTTGTCTTTTCCTCCCCCGAGTACAAGAACCGGACATTTTATCTCGTTAAGTCTCTCATATGTATCACAGGTAAGACATGCTTTTGCCAGTATCAGAAATCTTTCACATGGCATAAACTTCTGAGTCTTTATCGACAACGGAATGAAAGCCTTATATTTCTTCAGATATGCTTCGGAAAATCCCTTGTAAGTATAATCCTTTGCCACTTCTGTAAGATCACCTGATTTAGCCATTTTGATCCAGTTTCCAACAACATTCTTTACTGTTTCATTATTCTTAGAAAGTGTTACGGCAAGGACCAGTTTCTTTACAAGCTCAGGATGATTGATCACTATATCCTGTGATATCATACCTCCCTGTGAAACACCGTACAGATAGATATCCTTTAGACCAAGCTTATTTATGGCTTCTGTCGTATCCTCGGCAATATCATGGATGGTATATCCTTCAGTGATCTTATCCTTCTTGTCAAACACATATACTGTATAGCCCTTAACAAATATACGGTAATACATGGCAAGGATCCTTGATGATCCTGCAATGTCCGAAAGTCTTAGTCCCGGGATCATGACCAGATTCTTTTTGCCCGTACCGAAAGACAGGTAATGAATCTTTCCGTTATTTACCGCTACATCAGCTTCCTTTGCATTATAAAACATCATCATTTCCTCCCATCATCAGAATGACAGAGTCAGCCAGACACGAAAACATCTCTTCAGGTTTGTATTTTCCCTCCATATATTCAGTTTTGAAGCAGCCAGACAACACAAAACCTGCCTGTATACCATGGTATGTGACAATAATGTACTGTATGATCTCATCAACTGTCTTTTTGGGAGAAAGATCATTATCCCTGATCACACTGTTTAGATATTCACTGAGTCTTGCAACAAGGTATATTAAAGGGCTCTGATTGTCTTTTCCAAGTTTCTGGGAGATTCGATCAACTCTGTCGGGATCACTCATTGCCAGCATGTCACAGTGTAAAGACAGCTTCTGTACATCAATTCCCACTTCAAGCATGTAATCCGAAAGCATCTTAAACACATTTCTAATCACAATCTCCCAATTTTTACCCTTTCCTTCTTCTATTATCTGATCCAGCTTATCATCAATCCTGTTTCTTGAATTCACACTTATGACCAGATCGAGCAAAACCTCATCAAGATCTTTGTAATAGCGATATATCGCACCATGTGAAAAACCCGTCTCGGCAATAACATCCTTCATTTCTACCGAAGTTATGGGCTTTCTTACACATACACGATAAGCTGCCTCTATAATCTCATTACGTTTCTTTTCATAATATTCATCATTAACTCTAGGCATATCATATCCTTTCAGACATCTGTTACACACGAAAAATGACACCGTGTCATTTAATGACTTGGTGTCATTTTATCATTTCATACATTCAATGTCAATGTTTTTTACAGATCAAAAGATCATATTTATGATAATGCCTGTCACACATGAAAACACGATGACAAAACCCCAGTACATGGCAAAGTGTTTTGCCCCCAGTACCACTTTCAGCGCTCCCAGATTTGTTATCTTTGTTGCAGGTCCTGTTATCATAAATGCCGCAGCACTGCCTATGCTCATACCGTTTGAAAGCCAGTTCTTTATTATCGGTATGGTACCTCCGCCGCAAACATATAACGGTACGCCTATGGTTGATGCCATTAGTACACCCCATGCCTCATTTCCGCCAAATACCTTAGTGATCGCCTCCTGAGGGATATACCTTTGAAACAGGGCCGAAAGGATTATACCCAGTAAAAAATACAATCCGGTTGCCTTGATATTCCTGTACAGATTTTTAAGAAATCTCTTTAACACGTTGGGATCAGTGTCTTTATTCTTCGGTTCATCAAAGTTCTTAAATGTAAAGAAAGATTTCTTATGAAATGCAAATCTGATAATAAGTCCTGCTGCTATACCGCATATAAAGCATGTTATGATCCTAACACACAATACCTTTATTCCAAGCGCAGCACTGTAAATGATAAGCTGCGGATTAAGCAATATGGAACTCATCATAAAAGATGCGAGCCATTCGTCCTTGATCCCGCCTTTTGAAAATGATGCGGCGATCGGAATCGTCCCGTACATACATAATGGTGATATAACACCCAGTACTGATGCAAATACAATACCCGTTATGCCGCTGTCATCATCTTTCATATTTCTCATCATGCCATGGATCCTGTCTTTGAAAAACACCGATACAGTCGATCCTATAAGCATTCCGGCAACCCAGTATCCGAAGATCTGACGAAACTGCAGTGTAAAATAATACCAGAAGTATATAAACTCCCTGTTCAATATCTCCAACATATTATTTCCTTACTCTGTAGCACCAGATTCATCGTCTATGTTTACCAGCTTGTATACGCGACTGCCCAGACCTATCTTCTGTGCATGTGTCAAAATATGTATTCCGTTCTTTTCGAGTATCCTGTTTTGCAGTGATGTACCGTCTTTTGCCTCAAACACCTGGTCCACACAGGCCTGATCCAGTGCAACGGGATCTGTTGATGCAAATATGCCTATATCGTGCATATCAACTTCGGCAGGTGTAGAAACACAGTCACAATCGACAGAAAGATGATTCATTACACTGATATAGACTATCCTTTCTCCGTTTCCCTCATAATCGGATACGGATTTTGCTGCCTCTGCCATGCTTTCCGTAAATACATCCTGATTTGTGATGAGTGCAGCAAGAGTGATAGTCGGTTTTTTAAGCAGACCCCCGGAATGTATCCTCACCTTACCTTCACGTGATCCTATACCTATGGATATGTTCTTTAAGGCTCCACCGAATCCCCCCATGGGATGTCCTTTAAAATGTGACAGTACAAGAACATAATCATAGTTTTTAAGATTCTGTCCTACCCAGTTTTCCTTAAGATGATCTCCTCCATTAACAGGGATCGTCATATATCCGAATTCATCCATGATATCCAAATCCGCAATATCAGTAAATCCGTGTTCCTTGGCTACCTGTCTGTGCATGGCCGTATCAGCTCTTTTTGATCCGGAATAGGCAGTGTTGCATTCAATTATCGTTCCATCAACACTTTTGACCAGATCCTTTATAAGATTGGGATCCAGATAATTCGGGTTGCCGGCTTCACCGGTAGAAAGCTTTACTGCCACCTTTCCTTCAGGATGAACATCAAGTGTTTCGTATATCTTCATTAACGACTCGGAGCTTATGTCATTTGTCATATATACTATCGAAGGCTCACCATGCTCTCTTCCTTGTTCATCCATAACATCCACGTTGTACGAAACATGCGGCTCTATGTCATAATGCATATGATTCGTATAGATTACACCAAGCAGAACGAAAAAAAGTATTATAACAGTAATTGTGATGATCACCTTTTTAAGCCTTGATCTCTTCATATGAATAATCAACCTCCTTATTGATAAAAGTGCTATACCCCATGTAATGGTATTGAATCAGAAAAAATATCTTATTCTTTAACTCATCTGAGTCCTCATATTCCATGATAACATCCGATAAACCGTATATAAGTATTTTAGCCACAAGTTCCTTGAATCTCTCATCCTTGACCGGAGAATTCTCAGAAAACGATGTGGTAAACTTGTTAGCGATAAGATCTCTGTCTTCCTCTCTGCCGCTTTTAAGCATAACGAGTATCCCCTGTCTGTTGGCTGCTACCACTTCCACAATTTTATTCGTGATATCTTCTACCTTATCACCAAGCTGTTTTTTTACAAAATCAGGTTTCATCAGCCTGTCCGTCACCTGAAGGATGTTTTTTCTCGAATCCCCAACAAGCGCTTCATATATCTCCTCTTTTGAAGAAAAGTATCTGTATACGTTACTCTTACTGATATAACATCTGTCTGCTATCATTTTGAGAGATGTTTTTTTATAACCGTATCTGATAAACAGCTTTTCCGACACGGATAAAATCCTTTTATATACTTCCTCTTTTTTAACCTGCATCAACGCCTCCAATAGCGACCGCCTATTAAGTGAAATATATCAGCCAACTGCACTATAGTCAATATTTGTGTTTCAAAAGCGACCGATATACTTTCTTGTTCTCTTAACAGAACACGGATTAGTATCTGTTACGAAACCCCCTCATTCTTATTTTTGATTGACTTTTTTCCTGTGTATGTATATAATAACATTTGCGTTGATTTTGACGCGAACTGAAGATTGGTAGTGGCAATATTCAGGCTATGGAGAAATACTCAAGTGGCTGAAGAGGCGCCCCTGCTAAGGGTGTAGGTCGTTTGCGCGGCGCGAGGGTTCAAATCCCTCTTTCTCCGCTATAAATAAAACCGGGAAGCATATTCCCGGTTTTATTTTTTCTGATAGTTTATTCTTCGCAATATTCCTTTATGGCTGTCTCATATAGATTATTTCCGTCTTTATCGATAACTACTATCACCGGAAAATCCTTTACTTCAAGCTTGCGTATCGCCTCAGCTCCCAGATCCTCATATGCAACAACCTCACTGCTTGTGATGGCTTTTGACAGTAATGCTCCGGCGCCACCCACTGCAGCAAAATACACACATCCGTTTCTGACTATCGCATCTTTGACTTCCTGTGTTCGCTTTCCTTTTCCTATCATGCCTTTAAGTCCAAGATCCAGTAATTTCGGCGCATATTTATCCATTCGGCTTGCCGTTGTAGGTCCTGCCGATCCGATCGCCCTTCCTTCTCTTGCAGGTGAAGGGCCCATGTAGTAAATGATATTGTCCTTAAGCTTAATGGGTAACTCCTTACCCTCCTTAAGCAGGTCATCCATTCTCTTATGTGCTGCGTCCCTTGCTACATATATGGTTCCGGTTATATAAACATAATCACCGCTTTTCAACTTTTCCGTGTCCTCTTTTTTAAGAGGTGCTTCTATTCTGTATTCCATATGTCTTTCTCCTTAGATGACTCTTACAGCATGTCTGTTTACATGACAGCAGATATTGACTGCTACCGGAAGTCCGGCAATGTGTGTTGGATAAGTCTCGATATTAACTGCAAGTGCTGTGGTTGAACCGCCAAGTCCTCCGGGACCTATACCTGTCTTGTTGATCTTTTCAAGCATCTCGATCTCCATATCCTTTACCCATTCTATATCGGAATGAGTATCAACAGCTCTTGTCAGAGCCTTCTTTGCAAGAAAAGCACACTTTTCAAATGTTCCTCCGATACCGACACCGACTACCATTGGAGGGCATGCATTGGGTCCTGCATCCTTTACTGCAGAAAGGATTGCATTTTTTACTCCCTCTTCACCGTCAGCCGGCTTGAGCATATATATCTTACTCATGTTCTCACTTCCAAATCCCTTGGGAGCTATAGTCAGCTTAACCCTGTCACCCTCTACTATTGAATAATGGATCACTGCAGGAGTATTATCCTTTGTGTTTTCTCTTATCAGAGGATCCTTTACAACGGATTTTCTAAGATATCCGTCAACATATCCCTGTCTGACTCCCTCATTGATAGCATCTTCCAGGTTTCCGCCTTCAAAGTGCACATCCTGACCGATCTCAACAAATACTACCGCCATGCCTGTATCCTGACATATCGGTATCATATCCTCTCCTGCAATCTTAAGATTCTCCTCAAGCTGGCCTATTATCTGCTTTCCGAGAGGCGCTTTCTCTGTTTTTTGTGCATTCTCAAGCGCACACTTCATGTCTTTTGTCAAAAAGTGGTTTGCTTCTATGCACATATCCTTTAGAGCTGATGTCACCTGTGCCACATCTATATTTCTCATATCTGATCATCTCCTGTCTGTTTTTCTTAGGATCATATGAATTTTATATATCTGTAAATCAATCTTAAGTATAAAAAAAAGGATTGCTCTTCGCAATCCTTTTTTATTTATGACTGATATTATCTCTGGTATACCATGATAGCCTGCTGCTGAAGTAGTTGATATGAACATTCAACAGCATCTGTCTTGGAACCACGTTTAACTGTCTGTACCGGTCTGATGAGCTGGTTATTTTTCCGGTTGTTGTTCTTGCCGTTTAAAATAGCGCTAACTGTCATATTTCTACCTCCTTGTAGTCTATAAAACACATCATGTATAAAAGGTTGTGTCAATCCACTTATAAGACTATACACATATACCTTCACTCTGTATATCGGCAAAAATATGAATTACTTTAGCAAAAAATACAATATATTGTGTTTTTTTTATAAAAAACCCTAATTCTTGTGTTAATAACCCCTTATTTTGTCATCAGAATCATCTTTATTGTTCTCAATCTTTAAAATCTTCACAAAATAACTGACATCCGCATTCACCTTAACTTCCACCCTGTCACCTTCTTTATGACGCATCAGGGCCTTGCCTAGCGGTGACTCAATGCTTATCAGATTATTAAGCGAATCTCCTCTGACCGTTGTTACGATCTTATAGGTCTCCTCTTCATTATCTTCTTCAAAGAGTACTGTGACCTGATTATTGATTCCAACCTCATCATCAGCAGTGTTATCCTCTATTATCCTGGCGGTCTTTATCATCTTTTCAAGATAACGGATCCTGCTCTCGTTCTGATTCTTAGCCTTTTTGGCAGCTTTATACTCAAAGTTCTCGCTAAGATCACCGTGAGCCCTGGCATCCTTAACATCTACTAAAAGCTGAGGTCTCAAAACCAGCTTTCTGTGATCTATCTCTTCCTGCATCTTATCTATATCAGACTGCGTCAATCTGTCATTCATTTCTTCTACCCCGCAAAATCCTCTATGGATCAAATCTATTTTTCAGTATGTTGCTCAGATCTGCAAACTGCTCAAGCGTCAGTGCCTCTCCCCTTACAGTAGGTGAAAGTCCCATCTTATCAAGTGCTTTTGTAACGTCTTCCCTGCTTATCCCCAGTCCAGCATTTGAAAGACCGTTGGAAAGAGTCTTTCTTCTCTGATTAAATGACGCCCTTATAAGAACAAACATGAATCTCTCATCTTTAACATCCACCGGAGGATTCTCATATCTTGTAAGTCTTATTACCGCACTTCCAACATTCGGTCTGGGTATAAAACAATTCGGTGATACCTCAGCAACGATCTCAGGATTGGCATAGTACTGAACCGCAAGGCTTAAAGCACCGTAATCCTTGGACCCCGGCCCCTCCTTCATGCGGTCTGCCACTTCTTTTTGCACCATTATCGTTATACTCTTTAGCGGTACATGGCTCTCAAACAGTCCCATAATGATAGGTGTGGTTATGTAATAAGGAAGGTTTGCAACAACCTTTATCGGCTTACCGTTATTATATTCATCACATATAGCCTGTATATCGGTTTTTAATATATCAGCATTCAAAACCGTCACATTGTCATATTCTGAAAGTGTATCCCCAAGTATCGGAATAAGAGTCTTATCAATCTCAACCGCCACCACATGTCGTGCATTTTCTGCCAGATACTGAGTCATTGTCCCTATTCCGGGACCTATCTCAAGAACGCAGTCATCCTTAGTGATCTGAGCTTCTTTAATGATCTTCTCTAAAATATTAGTATCAATAAGAAAGTTCTGTCCAAACTTCTTTTGAAATGAAAAGTTATATTTTTTCAGTATTTCCATTGTATTGGCAGGTATTCCCAAATATGCCATAACAACCTCTTTCTTCTATAATTATATGTGTTGTGTTTTAGTACTTTTACATCCTGAAAAATCTCTTTGAATTCTCACATGTGATACGTACCGCTTCATCATATGATATGCCCTTGATCTCGGCCAGTTTTTCTGCGACCAGTACAAGATAATATGAGCTGTTTCTCTCACCCCTGTGAGGTGTCGGTGCAAGATAAGGACAGTCGGTTTCAAGAAGGATCCTGTCCAAAGGAATGATCTCCAAAGCCTCAATAAGTTTTTTTGCATTCTTAAATGTGACCACACCGCCTATTCCAAAATAACAGTCAAGTTTCAAAAGCTCCTTTGCAGACTCTTTTGAATACGAATAACAATGCATATCAAAGGTCAGATCCCTGTACTGTGGTTTCATCATTATATTTAAAGTATCCAAAGCTGCATCTCTTGAATGTATGATAACAGGCTTGTTAAACTCCTTTGCCATATCAAGCTGTTTTTCAAACCATACTTTTTGTGTTTCCTTTCCGGGATCCGGATATTCATCTAAAAAATGATAATCAAGACCGATTTCTCCGACAGCTACACATCTGTCATCCAAAACCTTAGATCTGAGCCAGTCAAAAGTCTCATCGTTTAGTTCTAACGTCTCACTGGGATGTACTCCGACTGCGGCGTACACATCGGGATACTCATGGGCCAGTGCAAGGGAACTCCTTACGGAATCAAGACTTGCGGCTACATTTATAACAGTTTCTATATCATGATCTCTCATTCCCAAGAGAAGCTCATTCCTGTCATTATCAAACGCTTCATCATCATAATGTGCATGGCTTTCAAAAATCATAATATTACCACTCAGAATCAAAAATAAAAAAAATATAAAAAAATGTCTTGCAAAGATTTTTATATTATACTATAATACCACTTGTGCCGCAAATAACAGGCACGAAAAGAATATGAGCGCGATTAGCTCAGTTGGTAGAGCACCTGACTCTTAATCAGGGTGTCCAGGGTTCGAGCCCCTGATCGCGCATCTTGAGGCACTGATTTTGCGGACTGCGAGCCGTGGGGTCGGTGTTTTTTTTTGTCAAAAAAAGACCTGTATGTGATCACTTCACTCCAGGTCCTGTTCTCATATTTCATATTTACATTATCAGTCTTTGAACTTAAACAGTTTTTTGTCAGGATATATCGTAGCGATCATACCCAGATACAGCATGAACCATGCCAGTGAAATAAATATGGAACCTATGATATCTGTGATCCAGTGAACTCCTGAGATCACTCTTGTAACTATTACACCTATTCCGATCAGTGCACATACTATAATGACCATCTGTCTTGTCTTTTCTTTTTTAAGTCTCATTGAAAACTGCTGTATGGCCGCCATCATAAATGTAACTGCTAACATCGTATGAGATGAAGGATATGATGCTTCAAGTTCTCCCTCAAGCATTACAGGTCTGTAATTGATTATCAGCTTTTCAAATACTATATATGTAATAAGGGCACATGCATAAAGACCACACAGAATATAAAGATCCTTATCTACCTTTCCAAATCCCTTCTTTATAAATAACTGCATGATACCAAAGAGTCCGAATATACCTACTGTGAGTATGGCAGCATATCCGAGAACTTCACTTAAATTGTACATCAGATCATTATAAGGAAGATTGTTCGCAATAGCCTTATTCAACGACGCAAATCCAACTACACTGTTTTGTGGTCCGACCATTGCTACACCAATATATTTAACCATAAGTGTGTATATGATAAAAATAATAAAGAATACTGCCGAAATTACAAAATATCTCTTATTAGCTTTCATATTAACCTCTAAAACAATATGAAGGTGCCCGCTACTCAACGAATGAGTCGCGGGCACTATTGAAGGAATGAAGGTGGAACTAACTATTTTAAGAGTAAATCAATCCGCCTCAAAAAAATAACTCCGGCGCTCGCGTTGCCGAAGTCTTCACTACTGCAACTGGCTGCCATACTCGAGGCCCTATAGTTTTGCGTCACAGCCTTTCGACTGCTTTGCCTTTGCCTTATCTCTTTGATTTACTGTAGCAATACTATCACATCTTTTTGACTTGTGCAACACCTTTTTTAAAAATTTTACTAATTTTTACCAATTTTTACATAATTACAGTTTTTAAACATTTCTCTATCATTTTTTTGTTGATTTTTTCATTGAAATAATATAGAATGGGTTTTGCGTCAAAATCAGTGGTGTTTTGTTCGCCTCGGGGTGTGGCTCAGTTTGGTAGAGCGCTACGTTCGGGACGTAGAGGTCGCGTGTTCGAATCACGTCACCCCGATATCGTTTTTCCGCGTAAATGCGGTATTTATTCAACACAATTAGTGACTAAATTCAAAGATTTAGTGACCAAAACAGCCAAACAGTTTCTCAGGCTCTTCTTTTGAGATTGTTTGGCTGTTTTGTTATACTGTCTAGACTTACTCAAGTCAGTATGTCACGCTGTAACTCTTATCTCATCTTCGGTAAGATTAAGAATGTAAGCATCTTGTCCTATACTTTTCTGAATACTATTAATACCCACCCTCTAATTTATCAAACTTTTATACACATGAACTTTTAAGACCATTAAATGTGATGTTTTATGAAGGCTCTGGTATTTGTTCAATTCATGATACAAAAAAGACGGAAACGATAATCTTTTAGACCAATCGCCGCCGTCTGAGGTAACATTGATATTTGATGATTTATTACTATTCTATGCTGATTGACTTTCTTTTTTTAGCTTTCGATAGTCAATTTTACCTATAGGAGTTAATGGCATTCTATCGATTCTTTTAAACCGCATTCCTTCTGTATAATATCCTGCAAGTTCTTTATAACAAATATCTTTGACTTCTTTAGATATAAGATCCGCATCCTCCATAAAAGTCGACTTGATAGTATAATACACCATTGGTACTTCACCACCAAGATTAACAGGATCTGTGATACCAACAACTTTAACTGTTTCTATTCCATTAATCTTTTGAATAAGATTCTCAATTAAATAGGGATATACTTTAAACCCATCGTATCTTATGATCAATTCTTTGATCCTGCCATCAATAAACAAGAATCCATCCTTATCTATATATCCCAGATCTCCCGTATGAATCCAAATATTTCCATCAGAATGTTCAACCAACACTTTCTTGGTTAATTCAGGATTTTTAAAATATCCTGTCATCATCGCCGGAGTCTGCAGGCATACTTCACCTTGTTCATCATATCCTATTTCTGTGTCAGTAGTTAATCCGGTTTTTTCATCTATTTTGAATATACCTACAGTAGATCCAGGTAATGGAATTCCTACACTTCCTGGATGAAATTCGGCGCTTTGTCTCGCAGCTAATGTTGATGAACACTCTGTCAGACCATATCCTGGTATCATTCCCTGACGGCAACCATTTTTCAGGAAATACTCTTCAACATCTTGAAACAGTTCTGCCGGTGTCGGACCACCACCAATCGCTCCTGATCTAACAGAATTAAACGCATCATCTGAATCTGCTATTTGTCTATCCAGCATATTTATAAAATGCGCCGGAACACCTGCAAACCAGGTTGGCTTATTCTTTATCAGCGCAAGGTCCATTTTTTTACCATCTAGTTTTGGTATCAACTGCGCTGTCATACCACAAACAAGAGTCATATGTAATAAACCAGAACCATAAGATATCCATGGTGGCATTATTATCATGAATTTCTCTTTAGGTGTAAATCCGATATCTGATTTGATATATTGCATTGCAACCGCATTATAATTATCGTGAGAGAGAACAACACCCTTAGGTGTTCCTGTAGTTCCGCCCGTATGAACAATAGTTAAATCTCCTGTCGTAGATTTAATATCTAATGCTTTGGTTTCTTTTCCTAGTTTTGAATACTTGGATACCCTTTTATCTGATTTCATGCAAATATCTGCTTTAACTCCGAAAGCGATAGAAGCTAAATTTAAAGGGAATTCCAATTTCTTTGCTCCATTAAACAAAGAGGTACTTATTACTTTATAATCTCCGTCACCAATTGCACTTCTTATTTTGTCAATAAATAAATTGTTAGTTATTATAAGCTTTGATTCTGCTTCATCCAGATACTCTTTGATTCCTTCCACGCTAGTTCTCGGATCAATAAGATTGGATATTGCATTTAATCTTGCCAATGCATAAAAATCATATACAAAATCCGGGGTTAACAAGGTTGCCATTGTTACAATCTCGCCGGGCTGAATATTCATGGATTGATATAATGCCGTACGTTCGTTAACCTTGTCAAAAAACTCTTTGAAACTTATCTTATTTTCCTCATATTCCAAGGCGATCAAATCAGCTCTGTCTTTGTTTTCTTCATAAACAAAATCGAAAACATTCATTTTGGGAAAAGAATAATTCTTACCGTTCTCGTTATAATACTTTTCCCAAGGGCGTTCTATTGAAGGACGTCCAGTCTCCTCTTGCTTTGAATTTTTGGTTATCAAGGTTATTTCCTCCAAAAAGCAGTTTTGATTCACCCTTTTAAACAGATAAGGATTAAAATCCTGAGTTTTACATATTCCTGTTTCGGATTTCACGATAGTTATTTTATTCGAAAAACCAGTCAAACGCAAGAAAATAATGAACCAAAAGCAATAGAAAAATACTATATATCAAATATTCTCAAAGTAATCTTTTTGACTATAAGACTCCGATGGGATTCGAACCCATATCTGCGGTTTTGCAGACCGCTGTCTTCAACCTTTGGACTATGGGGTCGCATTACAGGCCAAGAGAGACTCGAACTCTCACCGACGGTTTTGGAGACCGTATTGCTACCATTACACCATCAGCCTATATTAACGACAACGGAGGGACTCGAACCCTCATGGCGAATTAACGACCTCACCGCTTAGCAGGCGGGAACCTTTACCACTTCGGTCACGTTGCCAGATACTCCGTACCCGACTTGAACGGGTAATGAACGCTTAGAAGGCGCTTGGTTTTTCCATTAGCCTAACGGAGCAAATAATGCGAACGACAGGATTTGAACCTGTGACTCCCACCTTATCAGAGTGATGCTCTACCACTGAACTACGTTCGCATATGCTCTGTATCCGATTCGAACGGGTAATAAATGGTTCGTAGCCATTTGGTTTTTCCATTAGCCTAACAGAGCAAAACAGACTTAACAGGATTCGAACCTGTATCTTAAGAATCAAAGTCCCATGTGCTACCTTTGCACCATAAGCCTAAACAACCGCAACAGGACTCGAACCTGTATCTTAAAATTCAGAGTCTTATGTTCTTCCATTTGAACTATACGGCTATACGCTGCGCCAGAGATTCGAACTCTGATATCCTTTCGGAATGTCGGTTTTCAAGACCGGTGCTGTACCAATTGAGCCAACGCAGCAAATAAAAAAGCGGCTGTCTCCATCTCACAGGAAACAACCGCTAAAACAAACAATGATCTAGGTTATCTTTCCTATATGAGTTAACATGTATAAATTTGCATGACAAACAGACCAGCTGTTGATTCGCGACTGGCATCTGTTACTTGATGTAATCTGAATGTTTGTCATTGTCTTCATAATCTTATCCTCTCCTACTTATTTAAATATGCGATCATCTTCTCAGTATCATACTCTCTGATGATCAAAGCATCACCGTCTGTTTGTACAGGCTTATCTGTCACGATAACCTGAGCATCATTAATATCACTAACCACTTCGCAAGCCATCATCTCAAAGAATGAATAAACGTTTAAAGTATCAGTAACATCAAAATAATCCAGCAAAAAATCCATCTCTGTAGTTCCTGCCACGATAGCAGAACTGTCTCTTGCACAATTCAACCAGATAAGCTCATTTTTCAAAAGGTCAACACCAAACAAATATGCAAATGTGCTGCCACAGTTGATCATGAATGCTGACTTAACAGTCTTAGGTTCATAAACCCGACCTGAATCCTCAATATCTCTTGTCATGTATCCGGCTTTGCAGAAACACTTGTCAAAAGCTTTTCCCGAATATACATTGTCACAGAGTATCATGTATCTTATTTCAGGATAGAGCTTTTTAAACTTATCCATATCGATATCAAAATACTCGCTTCCACCGTTATATCCGCTTGTCTGATCTCCGGAATATGTTATGGCCTTTGACTGATTAAAAGCCATTGTTCTCCATGAGAACTCTTTTCTGTTGCCTTCTTCATCTATACCGAATACAGAAAGGTCGATATCATTCACCTTCTCCCAGTATGTGAAAACACGGAGTTTCTTTGTTTCTCCTATTTGGATCTTTGAACCTCTTGTAAGAGTACCAAATCCTCCCTGGGATGTGTTCTCCTGTAAAGGAAGAGCATAGTTGACCATATCGGGATCGATATATACCTTATCAAGTCTTCCCTTAAGGTTTTTCTTGATATTTTCCTTGATGGTGTTTGTTACAATATCAAGTGCCTCAGATGATATGCATGATCTTCTTGAATTTCTTTCCTCTTGTGTTTCCACATGAACCTTTAACTTGTTATGCTTTGTGAATTTGAAAGCTCTGGCTCCGTCCTTCTTATAATGAGCATACTGCATGAGTAGCTGAATAAGTACGATAGTGTTGTCTGTTTCCATGTTCTTTAAAACATAATCAAGATCATCTTTGTCACATCTGCTTATAAGGTAATTAATGTTTCTTAAAACGCTCGCTGATCCTTTATTTCTCTTTAATGTATCAACAGCTGTCTTTATGCTGTTTTCTCTCATTGCTCTTTCAAACTCGGAAAATACGGAATCATTTCTGTCAGAACGCATTGCTTCTACAAATTCCTCTGCTTCATCCGACACTGCCTTATAGTGGATATGATGAAGAAGTCCGTTCCATATCTTTTTCTTCTCATAGCAATTTCTTATATCACATCTGGAGGTCTTAAATAGCTCGTTTATGAGTGAGGTGATGAATTTTCTGTCACTGTTTTTCAGGTTAAGCTTATTTAACTGCTTGTTTTTATAATCAGTATAATTGATCTCATCTAAGACCTTTATGACATCAGAAAGGTACAAAAACTTTGCAAATCTGATATCTCTTAAGTCAACCATCAATCTTATGCATGTGTTTTTTGATGCGATCTCCTTTATCTCATATGAAGTATCACATATGAAACTCTTCACAAGATCATACTGGCTGTCAGAAAGAGGTCTTGTAGATAACAAAAGTCCGTCTGTGATCTGGGTAAGGATATCATATGCCTCATCCTCACTAACTATTGAAAACACCTTTACGTCAGCATCTTCTTTAAAAGCGATCCTGTCAAAGTTCTCTTCAAACAAAGATTCTCCCGCTTTAGAAAAATCTCCTATTCCGTATGTGATCGCATAGTGAACCAACTGATCAAACAGTAATTCATCGCTTGATAATTCCCTTACACTTTGAGGGAATCCCTTGTAAAAAGGCTCGGGAACACTCTCTCCAAGCTGCTTGGAAACAAAGTTTATCATACCTCTCTGGGCATACTTTGCTCCTTTGTCGATACATATATTGAACATGTTCGCAAGTGTGAACAAAACTTCAAATACATTATCTTCATATACATCCCTGTTACAAACAAGAATGTGCTTTTCAAATAAATAATTTAGAAAAATCTCTTTTAACATTTCTTCTCCTTTTTCTGATGTATATTGCCGGATTATAAGGTTAACAGTCTTTGAAAGTAAATCCGACTAGCTATCAGAATCACTGAATATCGTGCCACTGTTTCCAGGATTCGAACCTGCCAAACCGCCAATTAAAGTAAGTGACACTAGCTGTGATGTATCGGTGATATCATCAGATTAAAATCGGCGCTCTACCAACTGAGCTACAGATCCAAAAGGACCCGGTGGGAATCGAACCCACGACATCCGCATCCCAAATGTGAAGTAAACCTGATTAGCTACCGATATGACAAATTATAAAACTATTTGCTCAATCTGTCTGCAATAGAACTTGAAACGAATGAATCCGGTTTTACCTCGCACTCGTATCCAACGCTTTTTATCCATCCGACTATAGCCGGTATCAGTTCCGCTGTTTTGCTCTTTTTTGTTTTTCCTGCATCTACATGTATGGTAAATGTTGAATTATCATAAAGCTCCAGATACCTGGGGTCGTTTTCAATGATCTCCAGTACAGTATCCGCCGTCCTTAATGATAATGTCGTCTCCTTAAACAGTTTCTGACGTATATCTTCGATCTTGCTGACATGGCTTATCTCATAGAAATAAATTCCTCCATGACCTTCGCAGACGATAGCGATCACCGTCACGATCTTCGTATTGCTGTGATTCTGACTGTCTGTTCCTACTATTATCTGGATCGGTGAGTCAAAATTCTTTACTTTATCGTAATAAGCCAGAAGCTTAGCCGGTATGTTCTCAATATTCAATTTTCCGTAAGTCTGGCTGTTGTACATTTTTATATCCTCCAATGCCTGCAGTGGGGTTCGAACCCACGACCTTCGGTTTAAGAGACCGCTACTCTACCAACTGAGTTACGCAGACGCAGTGCGCC
>JAEEGJ010007919.1_pt1 | contig 29815 bp, 29 predicted proteins | sample 8958761 | NCBI WGS metagenome assembly JAEEGJ01 (sample SAMN16246546, study PRJNA631951) | gut metagenome | biome: gut microbiome; feature: rumen; material: RS-attached | host: Bos | place: Iran: Karaj | collected 2018-10
ACAAGTACTCCGACCTTCCTGGCGTGGAGGCGGTCTACATCTCCTCTGCAATGTTCCGCCTCATAGGCAAGATTCCAGATGTGGAAATGAACGGTGAGGATGTGAACCTTGCCCCTATCATCAAGTCTCTCAAGGGCTTCTACATCATAAGCACGGAAGACCAGGGCATCTGCAAAGACCTTTATGCCGATGTTACCAAACGCCTTGACCGCGGCGAGTACGAGCTCCTGATGGAAGCCAAGGAAGACGGCGAGGTAATGCGCCTCTACACCGCCGGGGACGATTTCACGGTACGTTCCTTCATAATGCTCACACGTGATGCCTCTGAGGTAACCTTTATGGGCCTCGACGGTGAAATGCCGCGAGACCAGCTAGAGGATATAGTAATGAAGGCTGTGGAAAATTAGCGCCAAGTGTCGGAGATGTCCCAAAATCTGGGACATCTCCAGCAAAAAAGGCCAAAAATGACGGAGGTGTCCCTATTTTGGGGACACCTCCTGCACTTTATATGGGTGAGTTACTTGATCCAGGTAATATCCAGGGTCTTGTCGAAGGCGGAATCCGGGACGCCCATAACAAAGGCGGTGCATTCGCTCTGGACTTTGCCGTTCACTTTGGTGCGGAGGGTGAGACCGTTCCAGACGGCGAACTCGCCGGTGTTGCCGTCCTTGGCTGTCATCTGGCCGTAAGTGGACACGCCCCAGGCGTGGTCACCTTTTTCATATGTGCCGCTCCAGACGTCGCAGGGCAGGCCCAGGATCTTCTCCGTTCCGGTCTTGGAGAAGCCGTAGCTGGAAAGGAGCTCGTGGGAATCGGCAATCCAGTCGCCGTTGAGGTTGTTCACGGTCTGCTGGGTGCGGTAGTAGTCGGTGTCTTCCCATTCCTCGTCGTAATACGTGCAAGCGGATTCGGAGTTGCGGAAGTAGATGTAGACGGTGTGGTCGTCGTTCTCTATGGTGTCCCAGCGGTAGGCGTTGAGACGAGTGCCGTCTTCCTTCTTGTAGTACTTGTGGGTGAAGACGAAGGTGCCAGTGTGTGAGCCGTCTCCAAAGTAGGTGAACTTCATAGAATAACCGGCCTCGTCAAGCTGGTCCATAGTGGTATCGGCCTTGATGGAACCGGCATTGCCGCCTTCTTCACCGTTCTCGGTGCCGTTGCCGCCGCCGAATGAGCAGGACACTACTCCTGCAGCGCACATAAGTGCAATGAATAACTTTTTCATATTGATTGTGTTAAATAAGTCCTTGCTTCATAGCCTTCCGTACCATCTCCACGGAGGTGTTGGCCTCGAACTTGGCGCGAAGCTTCTTTCTGTACCACTTAATGGTAGGCAGACTCAGGCACATCTTCTCTGCAATCTCAGGGCTTTTGAGCCCGTCCGCCAGGAGCTGCAGGATCTGCAGCTCCTTAGGGGAAAGGCGGATAGGTGTTGGTTCCATATGTATTACATTTTCTCGCAACGGACGGGATTGCCAGCGGAAGTGGTGACTTCCTGACCCATACCAAACGTTCCGCCGTGATTAAGGAAGTCAACGCGCAGGTTTTCGGATACAGTGTATCCGTGACTGGTCCAGTGATGGCTTTCGGAGCCCTGTAACACACCTGTGGTAGTCACTGTAAGATTTCCCCAGTTGCCAAAACCAGCGTCTAATCCCTCAAAACCATTGCCAACTGCGGTGGCAAGAGTGGTGCCGGACATAACTTTCCAGCCCGCAGGGCAGGGATCGTAGATGGTCTTGCTATCATCTTTCCAGAGATTTACTCTGTCGCCTAAGGTTCCGGTATCCCAAACATAGGTATTGCTGGCGCCGTAATAGAACGACATAGGATGCTCAATGGCTCCGGCAACGCTGGATGAGTTATAGTAATAAGGTGTAGGATGTACAGTTCCTTCCACGTATTGAGCAACATTATAAGTAGCATATCTGTAGAAAGGATCCTTTCTGCCCCACTGATAGAACAGGGGAACGTCTGCGCTTTCAAGGACGCCCAGGGACACTTTCATCAGCTTCCATCCGGAAACATAAGTGCCATAGTCTAGGGGCGTGGTGAGGCCGTCAAGGTCGGTTACCCAGATGTGCCAGCTCCAGAGGATGTTGCCGGTTCCGTTCTCGCCGTCATACACAGCGATTACGGCATTGCCCTTCTTAGTGAACGGCACCCTGAAGTATACGTATCCGTCCAGATATGTCACATTGGTAATGATATCGCCTTCGTTGGGTGCAGTATGCGTATTGAAGGATTCCCAGAGCACCTTTGCGCTGAGCGGAGAGCCAACGGACTCCAGGCTGTTGCCCTTCACCGAAGCATTGAACTTCTTGTTGCCGGCGGACTGGACGATGTAGCAGTTTGCCGTTCCGGCCGAACTCAGATTGGAAATGGTTGTACCGACAGTCCTTTCGGGAAGCTTGAGAACCGTGTTGCGCTTGATCTGGTACACCTGTTCAGTTGTATTGATAGTCTGCGAGGTGCCGTCGGCATATTCAATAGTGAGGATGAAGCCCTTGGACATTGTGCAGGGAGGAAGGGTGATGTAGAAGTCTGTTGCAGTTGTGGTGTTCAACTGGGCATATGGTGCGCTGATGCTTAACTTCCTTTGATTTCCATTAAGACCGTCTTCATAATCAAACCCAGGTGTTCCCGCCATATTTGTGACGTAAACTTCACTCATGGATATCGGGAAAATATTACCAACGTTGCTGGTAATCATAATCGATTTTACCTTCTGGGTTCCCTTGAGTTGAAGCCTCAGCCATCCAACAGTGCTTTTAAAGACCAGTTTTTCGCTATAATCGTCTATCGCAGCCGCCATTATGTTCTGATAACCATAGGCTCCGTTCTTATCGGGACCATTGACGGTGTAATTCCAACTGATAGACGTTGCAATATAAGGAGGAGTGGCTGTCCACATATTGGCATATCCATCATCGATTACATTCCCGTCATCTGCCAGTTCCGAGTTATATATGGCATATATCTTATCTACGGCCGTGGCAGATCCTGTCCTGTCTTTCAAAAGAGTAAACGTACCCTTGGCAGCATCCGTACATTCATAAATATCATATATATCTTCTTTCGGGAACACATAAATATGGTCGCCGGCGTTCCAGAAATGGTCATAATGACCGGCGCCGTCATAGGTGAAGCCGGCCTTGGTGTCAATCTCGTTGGATTCAAACGAAGCGTACAGGACGGGTGCGGCGGTGGATTCGGGAACGATCTCCGTTTGATCAATCTTGTTGTTCTCTTCAGGAACGACGGGTTCGTAGGTGCAGGCTACGGCTGCGGTAAGAAGGGCAGCAATGCAGAATAAATACTTTTTCATAGTCTCTTCCCTCCTTTACCAACCAATGGTTTCTTCTCCGGTTTGTTCAAATCCTCCGGACAATGGAACAACGCAGAAATGGTCCGTCACCATTTCCACCACCTCTGTTTCGGGCGAGAGGTAAGCCTGTTTCTGATCTTTCATAGTATAGTGTTTTGGTTGTTTGCGGTTACGAAGGACAAAGTTCGTCAATCGGCCGTCCAAAAACACCATCCCAAAGGATAGAATAAACTATCCCAAGGTATAGAATTCCAGCGCGATAAGGCTATTTACGGCATTTTTGCGTAACTTCGCAGCATATGAAAAAACTGATTTGCATACTTGTGGCCCTGGGTACCGCCGTGAGCGCCGGGGCGTACTATGACCATAGGGGAGAGAACCTGGATTCGCTGGAGCGGGTGGTGGCCGGATGGACGCCGGAAAGGATGATGACCGCCTCGGAAAAGGAGAGCCAGGACCTGTGTTTCGCCTGCCACGGACTAATGAGGGGGTATCGGCAGATAAATGCGGAGCGGTCCGTGCTTTTTGCCAGGCGGTGCTACCAGATTGCCGAGCGGTGGAACTGGCTGGGGAAGATGCAGGAATCATCGGCAGAAATTGCCCTTCTGCATTACGGGGCGGAGCGCTATGACAGCGCCATCTACTACTACAACCTCGCCCTTTCCATTGCGGACCGGATGGCGGCAGGGGAGACCTGGTTCAGCGGCGGGGAGCCCTACACGGAGGAGCAGGTGGACGATGCCTACTCGTCCCTGTACGGAGCCATCGGGAACCTCTACAATATGATGGACTCCATCCCCAAGGCAATGGAGTACTACCGGAAGGCCGGGGAAATCTTCACCAAGTACGGATGGAACGAGAGCAACGCCATCCTCTGGTACAATATGGGAGAAACCTGGTACGAGGCCGGAGACCTGGACCAGGCCCACCAGTGCTACAGGACCAGCCTTTCCTACGCCAAGGCCTCGGGAGATTCCCTCCAGATATCCACCGCCTACAAGGGCCTTGGCACCTACTGGCTGGCCAAGGGCAAGACCGCCCGCGCCCTCCGGTACATCAGTGAGGCCGATAAATACTACTCCCTCCACCAGGACCAGGAATTCCGCTCCCGGATAGAGACCCTGGGCCTCACCAACCAGATCCTCGACCGTCAGAAGCGTCTCTGGCGTTGGGTGGCCCTTGGAGCCGTGGTCCTGATAGCATTGCTGGTAGCTCTTGGCTTTATTCTCCGCCGGAACAGGAAATTGAGTCTGGAGAAGGAAGGTGCCGATATCGTCATTGAACAAGCTCTGGCGGAAACGCCTGTGGCAGAAAGTCTTACGGACCGCGAGCAGGAAATCCTCCCCCTCCTTGCCGCCGGCCTCACCAGCCCGCAGATAGCGGACCGCCTGTGCCTTTCACTTCCCACCATCAAATGGTACCGCAAACGCCTCCTTGAGAAGTTCGGCGTTGCCAACACCGCGGAACTCATCTCCCGCGCCAAGGAGCGTGGGGTGCTGTAGAGTGCCATTATTTTGCTACCTTTTTAACAATAAGATCACAATTATATGTTAAAAGGTTTAGGAACGGCGCTTGTGACGCCTTTCAAGGGCGGGGAAGTGGATTACAGCGCTTTTGCCGCAACGGTGGACTGGCAGGTTGAGGCCGGGACGGATTTCCTGGTGGTACCGCTGGGAACAACCGGCGAGACTCCTACGCTCAGCGAGTCGGAGAAACTCCAGCTGCTGCAGGTCTCCCTCAAGCACGCGGCGGGAAAGCCCGTTATGGCGGGCATCGGGCAACATCCCGCAGATAGAGATGGGCGGCGAAGACGTTGACCTTGCCCCTATCATCAAGAACCTCAAGGGTTTCTATATCATCAGCACGGAAGAGAAGGCTATCGGAGACGACCTTTATGCCGATGTCAAAAAGCGTCTGGACCGCGGTGAGTACGAGATGCTCATGGAAGCCAAGGAAGACGGCGAGGTAATGCGCCTGTACACTGCAGGGGACGACTTCACGGTACGCTCCTTCATCATGCTCACCCGCGACGCCTCGGAAGTCTCCTTCATAGGCCTGGACGGCGAAATGCCCAGGGAACAGCTGGAAGATTTAATACTGAAAGCCGTAGAAGAATAGTCTCAGCTAAACCAGCCTCTCCGGATCACAGTGGAGGGCGTGGGCAAGGCCGAGGACTGAAGAAGCCTCGGCCTTTCCTATGCCCTGTCGGCCCTGTTCGTATGCGCGAATCATCCTCAGGGAAACGCCGGACTTTTTGTATCTTTGCCGTTAACATTTCCCAAGCTTTTGCGTCAGTTATGAAGACCGGTCAGATGAAGACAATGAAAAAACTGTTTGTTACACTTGTTTTAACACTCCAGATGGTTGGATGCGCCATGGCGGGTCCGGCCGGAATCCAGAACCTTGTAAGCCAGTACAGGTACAGGGAAGATGTTGACGTAATAAGCGTCGGCCCCATGGGAATGAGCCTCCTGAGAATGGTGGCAGGCGCTTCATCGGGCCTTGACAGGGAAGTCCTTGACCTTCTTCGCGTTACACGCGATATCAGGAGAATCACGATAGTGGATTTTGAGGATTCAGCCGTCAGGGATCACCTGGCCGGAAAGATAGAGAGGGAGCTGGAGGGAATGGAGCTTATTATGGAAGCCAAGGATGACGGCGAGCGCGTTCAGATCTTCGGTCACGATGACGGAAAGACCATCCGCGACTTCATTCTTTACACTTCCGATGGCACGCTCATCATGACCCGCGGAAAAGTGGACGCAGACAAGATAATCGCTCTTATGTCAAAAGACTGAGGCCACGGCCATCGTTTAAAAACGAACTCTAATAATTCTGTCCGGCCCCACCCTGTGGCCGGACTTTTTTTCCTATAAGCCATAGTGCTTCTTCCCTGGAATAACCATTAAGGGACAGATGTGACAGGATTTCTTCCAGTAGGTCGGCCTGGCCATCTTTATATCCAGCCCGGTACATTTTAACCGGATTGTCTTCTGGACCAGGCTGTGCAAGGGCATAAGAAGCATTTGACGGTTTAGGGTTATAACCTGCCACCAACTCTGCCGGCCTGATTCTGTCAATGTTATAGTTCTGTTGAAGATTCATCCACACGTGAGCTGGAATATTAAGCGCTTCTTCCAGTCGAAGAGCAAGTTGTGGCGTAATATTTCTGCCACCCTGCAGCAAGGCGTTCAAATGTGACGGCTGCATGCCTATCTGTTCTGCAAAGGCTTTCTGCTTAATACCTCTTTCTCTCAGCTCTTCCTTAAGAATAGAGCCAGGATGTGATGGTAGAAAAGGCCGGATTCTATTTTTTGTTTCCATAATGCGTATCGTCAATTGTTATGAGTTTCAGAGTAATAAGATCTTACTATCTCCATCATGAATCAACTCTTCGAGTTCCTTTTCCATTTCTACAATCATACGTTCTTCAGTTCTTTGGGCAAAGATAAGAATAATTACCAAAAAATGGTAATTTTCGAATAATATATCAGTTACAGTCCTAAACCTTTCTTGAGTACTGCTATTTTGTTCAGAGAAATTAATTTGCTAATTTTGTTTTTTAATAATAATTATGGATTACGGAAAGTATTTTTCTGCCGATGTGCCTGGGTTCCTGAGGAGTCCGGTGAGGGAGATTTTCCGGAAGGTGGACCTTTCGGCAATCTGTTCCTTTGCCGGCGGGTACCCTGCGGCGTCCACTTTCCCAGTGGATCAGATACCCTCTCTGGCGGAGAAAGTGCTTTCCAAATACGGCACCAAAGCGCTTCAGTACGGTGCCACCCAGGGCGTTCCGGAGCTCCGGGAAATCATTGCCCGCCGCTACGGAGTGCCGGTTTCCCAGGTCCAGATCACCACATCGTCCCAGCAGGGCATTGATGTCTGCTCCAGGGTTTTCCTTGACCCCGGAGACATCGTCCTTGCCAACAACCCCGTCTATCTTGGCGCGTTGCAGAGTTTCAAGGCATATAGGGCAGAGGTGGTATCTATTCCGGAAACCGTCGCTTCGCGACCCCTCCCATCTGCGATGGGCCCCTCCCTCTTATGCGGCCGAGGGTGGCCACAGGTTTCCGGAATAGATACCACCTCTGCCAAGTTCATATATGTTATTCCAGACTTCAATAATCCGTCGGGAAAGACTATGACGCTTCAGGAGAGGGAGGAGATTGTGAGGATTGCGAGGGAACTGGATGTGCTCATTGTGGAGGACAGTCCCTACAGGGAGCTGCGTTACAGCGGGGAGCCTGTGAAAACCATCCGTGAACTGGCTCCGGAAAGGACTCTGCACCTTGGGAGCTTCTCCAAGATATTTGCGCCGGGGTTCAGGCTGGGATGGATAATAGGCCCTGAACCACTTCTGGAGCAGATTTACGTGTGCAAGCAGTGCCTTGACCTGTGCCCGCCTGTGCTGGACCAGTACATGGCGGCGGAGTTCATGGGAAGCGGTGCGCTGGATGCCAACCTTGAGAAAACCATTGCCGAGTATCGGCACAGAAGGGACCTTATGGTGAACCTTCTGGAAAAGTATATGCCTTCCGGCGTGACCTGGACATACCCTGAAGGCGGTCTTTTCCTCTGGCTCACGCTTCCGGAAAGTGTAGACACCGTGGCCATGTACGACGAAGCCCTGTCCAAGGGCGTCGCCTACGTTGCCGGCAGTTTCTTCTACACCGACGGCAGCCATCGCAACACCATGCGGCTCAATTTCTCCTTCGTGGAGGAGAGCAAGATGGAGCCGGGAATCAAGATTTTATCGGAAATAATTCGCCATGCTATATAAGTTTACGGGAGCTGGAAACGATTTTGTGGTCATAGATGGCCGCAAAGGGGATGCGGACAAGTACCGCCAGGTACCGGTGATACAGGAACTGTGCAGCAAGTTCAGCACCGACGGGCTCATGATCCTCACGGAGATGCCCGGTCATGCGGATTTTGTGATGGACTTCTTCAACCCGGACGGCTCCGGCGGAATGATGTGCGGAAATGGTGGCCGATGCATCGTGGCCTTTGCCGATTACCTTGGCCTGAAGCCCGCCTCCGATGACGGCGTCTGGCATTTCATGGCCCCGGACGGACCCCACGAGGCCAGAATCCTTTCCCACGAAGCGGGAAAGTGGACCGTGCGCCTGAAAATGATTGACGTAGATGGCATTACGCCCATAAAGAACGGCTTCTTCCTGAACACCGGCACCCGCCACTACGTGGAGTTCCGGGACGATGTGGACTCCATAGACATGGAGAAGGAGGCAAAGCCCATAAGGTGGGATCCCGCCTTCCAGCCGGAAGGAACCAACGTGAATTTTGTGGAGCGCACGCCTCAGGGCCTCAAGGTGCGTACGTTCGAAAAGGGTGTCGAGGGCGAGACCCTTGCCTGCGGCACGGGCATTACGGCATGCGCCATTGCGGCGAGGTATGAGATGCCCGGTCAAGCCGGGCATGACGCAGAAGCCGGGCATGACGGGCTTAAGCTGCAGTGCCGCCGCGGAGACTGGCTCAGCGTGGAATTCACGCAGGAGGGCTCCAGTTACCATGACGTTTACTTAACCGGCCCGGCAGAATTGGTAGAAGTGATAAAGGTTGGTTTTTAGACCGCCAGCCTTTATCATTAAAACATAGAATCACTATTGTTTAAGCAATAACAAGTGATAAAGGTAGGTAGCACAAAAGCCAACCTTTATCAAAAACACAAGAATATATGTTAAAAGGATTAGGAACAGCGCTGCTTACTCCGTTCAAGGGCGGAGAGGTGGACTACAGTGCATTTGCCGCCACGGTGGACTGGCAGATTGAGGCAGGAACGGATTTCCTGGTGCCGCTGGGAACAACCGGGGAGACCCCTACGCTCAGTGACTCTGAGAAACTTCAGATCCTGCAGGTTACCCTGAAGCACGCCCAGGGCAGGCCAGTGATGGCAGGCGTGGGCACAAACTCCGTGTCCGGAACCCTTGCTAACCTGAGGCTCCTCCAGGATGCCGATGCCTTCCTGGTGGTTGTCCCTTACTACAACAAGCCGCCCCAGAGAGGTATCTACGAGTATTTCAAGGCCGTTGCAGGCGCTACGGCAAAGCCCGTGTACATCTATAACGTGCCCGGCCGAACCGGCTCCAACATAGAGGCGGAAACCACCCTGGCCCTGGCCCGTGACATCCCAAACATAGCCGGTATCAAGGAGGCAAGCGGCAACATGGCCCAGATAAAGGCCATCCTGGAAGGCCGTCCTCGCGGATTCAGCGTGCTCTCCGGAAATGACGACGACACCTGCGCCCTTATGAAGGACGGCGCGGACGGCGTCATCTCTGTGGCCTCCAACGTAATGCCGTCTGCAATGGCAGACTTTGTACACGCCCTCCAGGCCGGCAAGTTTGCAGAGGCGGAAGAAATGGACAAGAAGCTGCATCCCTTCTTCAAGGCCCTTTTTGTAGAGCCCAATCCCATCCCCGCCAAGGCCGCCATGGCCCAGCTGGGGCTCATGGAAAACAGCCTCAGGCTCCCTCTGGTCACGGCTACCCCGCAGACAGAACAACTCCTTAAAAACATCCTTGACAAGCCATGGATCTAGAATATTTCAATGAGGTAATGGACGCCCTGGAAAGGGGCGAAATCCGCGTCGCCAACAAGATTGACGGCAAGTGGACCGTAAACCGCCAGATTAAGGAAACCATCCTTGCCGGCTTCAAGCTTGGCGTCATCCAGAACATGTCAGAGGGTCAGTTCTGCTTTTTCGACAAGGACACATTCCCGGTAAGGGAATTCAAGGCCGATGACGGCGTCCGCATCGTCCCGGGCGGCACCTCCATCCGGCGCGGCGCTTTCCTTGCCAAGGGAAGCATCGTCATGCCCCCGGCCTATATCAACGTGGGCGCTTACGTGGACAGCGGCACCATGGTGGACAGCCATGTAACCATAGGCTCATGTGCGCAGGTGGGGAAGAATATCCACATATCGGCCAGTACCCAGATTGGGGGCGTGCTGGAGCCGGCAGGGGCCCTACCCACCATCATCGAGGACGGTGCCTTTATTGGCGGAAACTGCGGAATCTACGAGGGAACCATCGTCCAGGAAGGCGCGGTGATAGCATCCGGCGTCATCATAACATCGTCGACGCCCATCTTCGACGCCACCACCGGGGAGTTCATCCGCCGGAATGAGGACGGCCGCATCGTTGTCCCCAGGAACGCGGTTGTTGTGAGTGGCAGCAAGCCCATCGTCCGGGACGGCAAACCCCTGGAAAGCGGCGTTCACCTGTACTGCCCCGTCATCGTCAAATACAGGGACGAGAAGACGGCCGGAAGTATCCACCTTGAAGACATGCTCCGATGAAAAAGCTTCTCCTTGCGGCGCTCCTGCTTGCATTTGCCTGCACTCCCAGAACCAGTGTCACTTCCCCCGACGGGAAGATTGCGGTATCCTTTGACCCTCAGGCGTTTGCGTATTCGGTTACCGTTGACGGACAGCCCTTCATAGAGCCGTCTCCGCTTGGCCTTGCGGCCCTGGAGGCAGACCTCTGCGAGGGCTTTGTCCTGAAGGGATCATCGGTGAAAAGCGAGAGGAGCACCTGGACCCAGCCGTGGGGAGAGAACAAAACCGTCCAGGACAGCCACAGGGAGCTTTCCCTCAAGCTGGAAAACGCCTCCGGAGTGCGCCTGAGCCTTGTTTTCCGGGTGTTCGACGACGGCCTTGGCTTCCGCTATGAGTACGATGTTCCCGGCGCGGACAGCATCACCGTCACGGACGAGCTCACCCGCTTCAACTTCGCCTCGGACGCCGCCTCCTGGTCTATCCCGGCCGATTTCAACTCCTACGAGCACCTCTACCGCAAAATGCCCCTGAGCCAGCTCCAGGACGCCAATACCCCAGTCACCATGAAGTTTGCCGACGGGCTGTACGCATCGGTCCATGAGGCCGCCATATACGCTTTCCCGGAGATGGTTCTCCGCCGCGCGGAAGGCCTTTCCTTCAAGGCGGACCTTGCCCCCGGGGATATACGCAATACGGAGGTGAAGGCCATTGTTGACGGCACTTTCCGTACCCCCTGGCGCACCGTGCAGATTGCCCGCAGCGCAGTGGGGCTGATAAACTCCTCCCTTATCCTGAATCTGAACGAGCCCTGCGCCATTAAGGACGTTTCCTGGATTAAGCCCATGAAATACATCGGCGTATGGTGGAGCATGCACCTTGGCATCGAGTCCTGGGGCGGGGAGCATCATGGGGCAACCACGGAGCAGGCGCTCCGCTACATAGATTTTGCTGCCGATAACAACATCCAGGGCGTGCTCTTCGAGGGCTGGAACGACGCCTGGCGCGGCTCTGACGCCCTTCCGGCATTTGATTTCACAAGCGCAGCACCGGATTATGACGTTGAGAAAGTGGCGGCTTATGCCAGGGAAAAAGGCATCGCCCTCATAACCCACAACGAGACCGGCGGCAACTTCCGCCGCTTTGACAGCCAGCTTGAACGGTCTATGGAATGGGCAGAGAACCTTGGAATCCACGCCGTAAAGACAGGCTATGCCGGCGGCGGCATGCACGATTATGTGACAAAGCACAGCCAGGCTGCCGTAGAGCACTTCCAGAGAGTTATAGAAACCGCTGCAAAGCACAAGATGATGGTGGATGCCCATGAGACAATAAAGCCTACCGGTATCCGCCGCACCTGGCCCAATTTCATGACCCGCGAGTGCGTGAGGGGCATGGAGTACAACGGCTGGAGCGAGGGCAATCCGCCTTCACATCACGAGATTCTGCCATACACACGACTCCTTGGCGGCCCGGTAGATTATACTCCCGGCGTATTTGATATAGAATACCGCAGCATAGACGGAATGCCGCAGGTTCGCGGCTGGGGAAAACCCGGCACGGAGTGCAGGGTAAACACCACTCTGGCAAAGCAGATAGCCAACTGGGTGGTCCTTTACTCTCCCATGCAGATGGCCTGCGACCTTCTTCAGAACTATGAGAACCATCCTGCCTTCCAGTTCTTCCGTGACTTTGACGCGGACTGCGACTGGTCCTGCGCCCTGCAGGGAGAAGTTGGGGAGTGGATAGCCGTTGTGCGCCGCGCCGGGAACAAGTTCTTCCTTGGCGCCACCACGGACGAAAACGCCCGTACAGTTGTCCAGAAGCTGGATTTCCTTCCCTCCGGAGAGGAATTCACCATGACGGTTTATGCCGATGCCCCGGACGCGGACTGGGTCTCCAACCCTTATGCGTACCAAATTATTACGCGCACGGTAACCAGTGCAGACACCCTTACGCTAAGCCTTGCACCGGGCGGCGGAGCGGCCGTAACTTTCCTGAAATAAAATTTCCGCGAAAGGGATTTTTTCATTAACTTTGCACGCATTACAAACCGTAATGCGATGTCCCGCTTTGCAAACAGAATAATCCAGGAAGGAATCACTTTCGATGATGTCCTCCTTGTGCCCGCGTATTCTGAGGTCCTCCCCAAGGACGTCTCCCTCCAGACGCGTTTTTCCAAAAACATAACCCTTGAAGTGCCGTTTGTGTCCGCCGCCATGGACACCGTCACGGAGGCCAGGATGGCAATAGCCATGGCAAAAGCCGGCGGAATAGGCGTCATCCATAAGAACATGCCGTCGGAAAAGCAGGCCGCGGAAGTGGCCAAAGTAAAGGCGGAAGGCTTTAAGGTTGCGGCAGGCGCAGGCATTACTACGGACATCCTGGAAAGGGTGTCCCTTCTTGTTCAGGCCGGTGCCGATGCCATTGTCCTGGACAGCGCTCACGGCCACACAAAGGGCGTAGTGAATGCCCTCAAGGCCGTCAAGGCCGCTTTCCCGGGCGTGGACGTGGTGGTTGGTAACATCGCCACCGCAAAGGCCGCCAGGGACCTCATCGCGGCAGGCGCTGATGCCCTGAAGGTTGGAATCGGCCCCGGGTCCATTTGCACCACCCGCATAGTTGCAGGCGTGGGCATGCCCCAGCTCACGGCCATTGCAAATGTTGCCGAGGTTGCCGGAGACGTCCCCGTTATTGCCGACGGCGGCCTCCGCTACTCCGGAGATATCGTCAAGGCTCTTGCCGCAGGTGCATCCACCGTTATGTGCGGCTCCATGTTCGCCGGTACCGACGAAGCCCCCGGAGAGGTTGAAGACGGCATGAAGTGCTACCGCGGCATGGGCTCCATCGACGCCATGCAGCAGGGCAGTGCAGACCGCTACTTCCAGAAAGGCGGCGGAAAACTGGTCCCGGAAGGCGTCGTGGCCAAGGTCCCGTACAAGGGCTCTGTTGCCGATATCCTCTTCCAGCTTGCCGGCGGCCTCCGCTCCGGAATGGGCTACACCGGCAGCGCCACCATCCAGGCGCTATGGGAGGCCGAGTTCGTGAAAATTTCCCCCGCCACAGTCAAGGAAAATCATCCCCACGATGTTACAATAGCAAAGAAATCCCCTAATTATCAGTAGTATGAACGACAGTAACGTACGCCCGGAAACGATGCAGCGCATCACCGGCAAAGAGCAGGCTGAGCAGTTTATTGAAAGCCAGATAGAGGCTCTCAGGAATCAGATAGGCGACGGCAAGGTGCTCCTTGCACTTTCCGGCGGAGTGGACTCGTCTGTAACTGCGGCCCTTCTAATCAAGGCAATCGGCTCCCGCCTTGTCTGCGTACATGTCAATCACGGCCTCCTGCGCAAAGGTGAACCGGAGCAGGTTATCAAGGTGTTCCGGGACCAGATGAAGGCAGATCTTATATATGTAGATGCCGTAGACCGCTTCCTGGACAAGCTTGCCGGAGTAAAAGACCCTGAGCAGAAGCGCCATATCATAGGTAAGGAATTCATAGACGTGTTTGCCGAGGAAGCCGCAAAGCTCAAGGGAATCAAATTCCTGGCACAGGGAACAATCTACCCGGACATCCTTGAGAGCAAGGACGGCATCAAGGCCCACCACAACGTTGGAGGCCTTCCCCCGGAGCTCAACTTTGAGCTGGTAGAGCCCGTAAAGCTCCTCTACAAGGACGAGGTGAGGGTAGTAGGTGAAGCCCTTGGCCTTCCTCACGGCATGGTTTACAGGCAGCCCTTCCCGGGGCCCGGCCTTGGCGTAAGGTGCACCGGTGCCATTACCAGAGACCGTCTGGAGGCCGTCCGCGAGTCCGATGCAATACTCAGGGAAGAATTCGAGAAGGCAGGCCTTGCAGGCAAAGTCTGGCAGTACTTCACCACCGTTCCGGACTACAGGTCCACCGGAATCAAGGACGGCAAACGCACCTGGGAATGGCCGGTGATAATACGTGCCGTCAACACCCGCGACGCCGTTACCGCAACTGTCCCGGAACTTCCCTTCAGCCTCCTTCAGCACATTACCGCCCGTATAACCTCCGAGGTCAAGGGCGTGAACCGCGTCCTTTGGGACATTACGCCAAAACCCACCGCAACCATTGAATGGGAATGATGACACAAAGATTCGAACAGCTCAAGGCCGACTTCAGGGCCCGCTTCGGCACCTCCTTCGACTTCCTGCGGGACACCGCCATCTACGACACCCCCCTCTACAAGTTCCTGGAGCGCATGCCCAAAGGGGCCGATCTCCACGCCCATGCGGACGCCATCCTGCCTATGGAGATGCAGGTAGAGTTCCTCAGGGATCATCCGGAACTGGTTATTACGCCGGAGTGGCAGATCCGCTTCATCGGCCCTGGCGTTCCATACGGCAGCCGTACCATGCAGGAATGCCTTGACGACGGCCTCACGGTAGAGGACTTCCGCCGCCAGTGGACTGTTGCAGGAGCACCCCGCAACGGATATATCTGGGACTGGTTCGAGGGCATTTTCACAAAGTGCGGAGCCATCTGCACCACCCCGGCTCTGGTTCAGGACTACTATACCCGAGTGATGCTTTACTACCATTCCATCGGCGTAGAGCATCTGGAGCTTAGGAGTCCTTTCTTCGGGACGCGCCAGGACGCCCAGGCACGTGCGGAGGCCTATATCAAGGCCCTTGCGGAGGTGCGTAAAGTGGACCCGGTGTTCACCCTTTCCATTGTAGCCTGCGCCGGCAAGAACGACGCCTGGGACCCGCTGTTCGACCTTCTGATGGACAACGCCGTCTGGGTCTGGAAGAACGTGAAGGACGGTGAGTACGACCTTGTGAAAGCAATCGACGTTGTGAACGATGAAGACCGTTCCTATTCCCTTGCCCGCTACGAGGACCGCATCCGCAAGATTATTGTTGACAATCCCGGCCTTCGCCTTACCCTCCATGCCGGAGAGAGCCTCCGCGGAGAGAACGAGGAAATTGCCATAGCCCTCCGCTGCGGCATTGACCGCCTTGGCCACGGATTCAACCTTTACAGGTATCCGGAACTTGAAAAAGCCGTGCTGGAAAAGGGCATTCCCATGGAAATCTGCCCCGTCTCCAACGCTGCCCTGGGCTATTGCAGGGACTTTTCCAAGCACCCTGCCAAGAAATACTGGGAAGAGGGCATTCCAATTGTAATATGCTCTGACGATGCCGCTTACCAGGCTCATTCGGCACTGGTTGGAGACTACCTTGCCGTAGCCGTGGGCTGGGACCTCTCCCTTGCCCAGGTGCGCCAGCTCTGCCGCATCTCCATAGAAAACTCCTTCCTCATCCCCGCCCGCAAGCAGGTCCTGAGGACATGGTTCAAGAATGCCTGGAAGGAATTCGAAACGTCATTTGAGTAGCCCCGCGGCTTCAGCAGCCCCCATTTGTCCCACGCCGTCCCTAAAAACAGCCGATTTTAGGGACGAAAGCCCCGTTTGATCCCCGCCGTCCGCAAAAATGGCGTTTTTCAGGGACGGAGGAAAGACCCCTTCAGAACCATAGAGATCTCGCTGCCATCACTTTTTGTTCCAATAAGAGGCAACTCGAAGAATAAATTGTGCGTTCCATCCAAAATATACTGCTTGTCTTCACCGGTTACCAGAAACAAATTACAACTACGATTATTTCCGCTTGCCGTGATAAAAGGAACTGCTTTTTTAGAAAAATATGTGTCACTAGAAATAGTCTCTCCTTCCATGCACCAATTCTTCACAAAAGTCAAAGAGGGATACTCAACATATGCTAAGGGATTTTTATCACTTAAAACAAAAAAGAAATCTGACAGATTATCCCCTGCCGGTCTGTTATCAATCACTTCATCGGAATAAATCCTCAGTGGACCGGAAACACCGGAATAACAACCTGTTACAATACTTGTCGCACAATCATCCAGCAATACAAAACCATTCTTGCCTAAATCCTGTATTATTCTTTGTTCGATGGATGCATCATTGATTCTAAAATCGGAGTAGTCATTATTTGTCTCCCAACTAATAAGCAACATAGGATACTGGTAAGCCAAGATGCTTATCTCCAACTTTTCTTTAAAGCCATCTACATAGTAAATGTAACATTGAGGTCTGGGGATACCGCCGCCATTAGGCTCGTTACTATCAACAACGCCAGTATTGATGCACGAAACCATAGCCAAGAAAACCGTTAGTATATTAATTATTTTTTTCATTGTGCCTTCTTTGTGAAATTGTAGATAAGATCGCGATTATAAATATAAGGAGGACGCGTATAGTACGTCCATATTCCGCTAAGAGAGCACCAGGATTCGTCATTAGATAATAATCCGTATCCCCAATTCATCTTGTAATATAAAATATGTGGAGTTCCATATGAAATTTCATCTCGTAAATCAAACATATAAGTAGACCCTGCTGGATCTGGATTATCAGGGACCCATTCATATGTACTTATTGTCTTTGTTCGAAAACGTTTATAACCGTCAATTAAAAACTCATGACCGGGTTTATTGTCTCCCCGATCGAGCCTATGACCACCGCAGACAACTGGATAACCAGAATTTAAACTTGAAGTAATAATACTTGAGGAATAATAATCTGCATAATCACAGTTCCAACCATATGGAGAAAAAACAGAATCCGGCAAATCCTCACTATAAGCCCCTGATCCATCCCAATGATAACTCATGTGTAGCTTTTTTCCTATATCTCCTACCAAAAGGGCTGCACATGTATCATAGGGGCTTAAAATATTCATTTGACCCCAAGTGCTGGTAACAAAATCCCCAAAATTTTGAACATACGAAGAGTCATATACAAACCCAGTACATGACCCGGAACTGGGGCTTGTAGTAGGAACACCATCTTTTTGGTGTAAATAGTAGAGCATTTGCGCTGCGGCTATGGCAACGCAACCGGCAGGACACTTACGAAGAACGTCATTTGTGTCTTTGTCGATAGGACAATAATAATTGTAAGCATTCCCTTGATGCCACCATGTTGATGTTAAATGAGGTATAGAATCGTATACTTCTTCTTCTGTTCTTACACCTACTAGTTCCCAATGTCCAACAGGGATATCCGGGTCGATAATCGGATGTCCTTTAGTATCAATTTTAAACTCCGTTATGAATGAACTATCCGCATTAACCATCCTCCAAAAATCAAGAGAACTCTTAATATACTCTTCTGACTCAGGTAAGGGATCTATTAGAAAGCCATGTTTTAGAAACCAGACTTCTTCTGCTATCATGTTTAGATGCCCGCCGAAACCATCAGGATTGTTTTGTTCTTCATAAAACCCATGACTAGATTTGGCTATTGGAACAGGGCTTCTCTTGTCGGCAGAAATCACATCAAAACCATCCTCGTATTGAATCACGTATAAACATGTCTCATCTGCCCATAGAATAGGTATAATATCCGATAGAACAAGATTGTTTCCTTTGGCTTTCTTCTCAAGCATCCTAAACCGAATATAGTTTTGCAAGTCTGTTTCCGTTACAGAAGTGTTGTCAAAACTACCACGAGTAAAATAAGCCTTGGTTAAAACGGGAAGATTCTTTTGATAATCAATAAGGTCGGCTCGCTGCTTGAGCGAACAACCCATAATCAAAAGAAAAGCTAACAAAACAATGAAAAAAGAGTTGCATTTCATAACATGTATTTTTTACAAATATAGTGAATAATAAATTTACTAACAAACTGTTTCCCACTCCGTTGCTTCTTCCATCCCACCCAAAAACGCCATTGTTACGAACAGGAAATATGTGTATTTGCCTTCCGACCGGGTGTTTTCCGTTTTTCCGGACGAATTGCTATCTTTGTGAAAATTTAGACAGTTATGAGAGTTGCAGTTGTTGGAGCTACGGGCCTGGTGGGGTCAAAGATGCTCCAGGTGCTTGAAGAAAGGAAGTTTCCGGTGACGGAACTGCTTGCAGTGGCGTCGCCCCGTTCCTGGGGAAAGAGAATCTGGTTCCGCGGGCGCGAGTGGACGGTAATGAGTGCCGATGAAGCTATCGCCAAAAAGCCAGTCCTGGCCATATTCAGCGCAGGCGGTGCTACCAGTGCGGAGCTTGCTCCCCGCTTTGCCGCCATAGGCTGCTACGTGGTAGACAATTCCTCCCAGTGGCGCATGGACCCGGAAGTCCCGCTGGTGGTACCGGAGATCAATGCCCATACCCTGGCCAAGGACAAATACATCATCGCCAATCCCAACTGCTCCACCATCCAGATGGTGCTGCCCCTTGCCCCGCTCCATAAGGCATACGGCATAAAACGCATTGTTGTAAGTACTTACCAGAGCGTTACCGGTGCCGGGCAGCGCGGAAAAGACCAGCTCCTCTCTGAGCGCGAAGGCGGCTCCGGCAGCAAATTCCCCCACAGGATAGACCTCAACGTCATCCCCCACATAGACTCTTTCCTCCCGGACGGCAATACCAAGGAAGAGGCCAAGATGATCAACGAGACCAGAAAGATCCTGGGCGACGCCTCCATCGCAGTATCTGCAACCACCGTCCGCGTCCCCGTAATGGGTGGCCACTCTGAGAGCGTAAACGTTGAATTTACAAAGCCTTACGACCTTACAGAAGCCCGGAGGCTCATGGCCGAGATGCCCGGAGTGGTCATCGAGGACGACCCCGCCTCCAACCTCTACCCCATGCCCATAAACGCCTGGGAAAAGGACGATGTATTCGTGGGCCGCATCCGCCGGGACAACTCCATAGAGAACGGCCTCAACCTCTGGTGCGTGAGCGACAATATCCGTAAGGGCGCTGCCACAAACGCCGTCCAGATTGCCCAGGTTCTGTTAAACAACGGCTGGCTATGAACCTCTTCAAAGAAATACTGAGCATAGATTCCACCTCCGGTAAAGAGCGTGAGATGGCCCTGTGGCTGCATGAGCACCTGGAGGCCCAGGAGAAAGAACTCATGGAAGTTGGCGACGGCACGCTGAACCTTTTCCTGAAATGGGGGACCCCGCGCGTGGTGTTCTGCTCCCATATGGACACCGTGCCTCCATACATTCCGCCCGTGTTTTGGGAAAACAAGGTCTGCGGCCGCGGCTCCTGTGACGCCAAGGGGCAGGTTTATTCAATGTACACTGCCTGCAAAAAGCTGGAAGCAGAGGGATGTAACGGCTTTGGCCTCCTTATCCTGGCAGGTGAGGAAACCGGTTCCTGGGGTGCCAAGGCGTTCTCCAAAACCGGATTTAAAGCTCCGTTCCTCATAGTGGGCGAACCCACGGAAAACAAGATGGTAAGTGCCTCCAAGGGCACCAAGAGCTATGATCTGGTGTTCCACGGAAAAGCGTTCCACTCCGGCTATCCGGAGCACGGCGTAAGCGCCGTGGAACGTTTTATAGCGTTCTACAACGCCCTCAAGGCGGTTAAATTCCCCGTTGATCCCGTGTTGGGAGAAACCACCTGGAACGTGGGGCTGTTGAGAAGCGACAACCCGCAGAACATCCTCTCTCCGGAGCTCAGCTGTCGGCTGTATTTCAGGACCACGTTTGCGAGTGATGCGGCGGTGCAGGACTATATGGCAGAGATTGCCGGTCAAGCCGGCAATGACGTTACGGCCCGCGGCGGGGACCAGCCGGCAAAGTACGTGACGCTGCCGGGGTTTGAAACGGCACCGGCGTCATTCGGCACTGACGCCCCTCACCTCACGGGTTTCGGCCACAAAATCATCTGCGGCCCCGGCACCGTGCTGGTGGCCCACCGAGATGACGAGCACATCCTACTCGTAGACATAGACAAGGCAGTGGAGCAGTACGTAAAAATGTTCAAGGCACTATGAAAGTCATTATAAGCGGATACGGCAAGATGGGCCATATGATTGAGAAGGAACTGGGGGCCCGCGGAATTGAACTGGTAGAAGCCAGCGAGGACATCACGGCAACCCGGCCGGAGGTGGCCCGTGAGTGCGTGTGCATAGATTTCACCACGCCGGATGCCATCCGTGCAAACTACAAGTTCATCGCCAGGAGCTTCAAGGCTGCCGTCATAGGCACTACAGGCTGGCATGATATAGAGCAGGATGTCAAAAAGGCCTTCGAAGATGCCGGAACGCCTATGATATACGCTTCCAATTTCTCCCTTGGCGTGAACGCGCTGGAGGCGGCCGTAAAGAAAGTGGGTCAGATGCTGAGGGGCAGCGGCTACACGCCTTCCATTGAGGAAATCCACCACATCCACAAACTTGACGCCCCTTCAGGAACGGCCATAACAATTGGCAGAATCATTGAAGAAAGTCTTGGTGAAAAGCCGGTAATCACATCAGTCCGTGAAGGCGAAGTGCCCGGTATCCACACCGTTACGCTTGACTCTAGCGTAGACAAAATCACCCTCCGCCACGAAGCCTACTCACGCGAAGGCCTGGCAAAGGGCGCCGTAGTTGCCGCCCTCCTTACAGAGGGCCTCAAGGGTGTTCATGAATTCTCGGAACTTCTCTAGTATCGGACTGTCGGATTTGCCGCCGGCGAGGGCCATAACCACCTTGTCAAGATTGTGCTTCCAACGGTCATAGCCGCTCCGTCCCTGAAAAGCGCCATTTTTGCGGACGGCGGTGGCTAAGCAGGGCTATTGTCCCTAAAATCGGCCGTTTTTAGGGACGGCTAGCGAAGAATATCGTTGAGGATACTGGAGGCGGCTTCAAGGGCGCCTTCGCCAGGGCCCTGGATCACGAGTGGATACGGGTGTAGGGCGCTGGAGACTATGATGGCGTTCTCCGTGCCCTTGAGGTTGAATGCGGGGTGCTCAGGTGCCACTTCACGTATGCCGATGGAGGCTTTGTATCCTTTGGCGGCCTTTTCAAGCCTGGCCACGAAGCGCAGCCGACAGCCCTTGGCGGTTGCTTCTGAATATAGATTGGCAAACTTGGGCTCCAGGCCTTCAAGACCCTTGTAAAACGCCTCTACAGAGCCCTGCAGCAGTGATTCCGGCACTAAAGGAAGCACCTCAACATCGGCCTCTTCCAGCTCAACTCCCGCCTCGCGCGACAGGATGAGAAGCTTGCGGAGGGCATCCATGCCGCCAAGGTCCTTGCGGGGATCCTTTTCCGTGAGACCGGCTTTCTGGGCACGCAGAAGAAGCGATGCAAACGTGCTGTCCCCGGGCGTGTAGTCTCCAAGAATCTGGTTCATGGTGCAGGACACAACGGCTTCTATGGAGACCACTTTATCAAGTGAATTGGCGCCCTGGGCAATTGAGCCAAGCATGGGAAGGGCGGCGCCTACTGTGGTTTCGTACCTGAAGGGGACGCCGTTCTCTCTGGCTGCGGCCTGCATGGCGCGGTAGTCTTCCATGGGAACTGCCAGGGAACGCCTGTTGGATGAGATAATGCCTATCCCTGCTTCCAGGAGCTCCACGTATCTCTTGTATAGCGTGTGGCTGTTGGTTGCGTCTATGAAGAGTGAACCCTTGGGGGCGTTCTTAATCACGGCTTCCACATAGTCCCCTTCTACGTTTATGCTTGGTTCACCGTCCAGACGGATTCCGTATTTCTTTGAATTGGCACGGCCGGCAATCCACAGAACCTTTCCGGTTCTTTCTTTCACGTTGGCGGCAGTCCTCTTGATCATCTGCCTCAGGGCGCTTGCAACGGCACCGTCGCCAGCCACGAACAGGTGAACCAGCTTTGCCGGTAAAACCTGGAAATATGCCTTGTGCAGCGCCAGAAGGGCGTTTTCAAGCACGGCGTGACGTACGGAAAGGGTAATTCCTCCGTCTTCCTCCCGCATATCCACTGCCGCAATCTGGGCCCTCTTGAGCGCTCCCTGAGCCGTCCGTATTCCATCCTCAATGGACACTCCGGTACCCACGACACGGATGTTATCGCCGTCCGATGCAATACCTATCCAGCCCGGAGCGTCAGGTTCTGCACCAATCACAGTAAACTGGCCGTTTGGAGCAAAGGTGTTGCGGATTTCTATGTCTATTCCGGCTTCCATTGCGGGAGCAACGGTGGGTGCATAAAGCACCTTGGCGCCGTGCGATGCCATATCCAGCGCTGCCTTGTATGACATCCTGGGGATGGTGCGTGCTGCAGGGACCTGCTTGGGGTTGGCGGTCATCACACCGGGAACATCGGTCCATATCTGGAGGCTTTCCGCCTTTACGGCTGCCGCAAAAAGGGCTGCAGAGTAGTCCGATCCGCCGCGGCCAAGTGTTGAAACCTTTCCGGAGGCCTCGCGGCAGATGAATCCGGGCGCCACAAATATCTCCGTATCAGGACATTCCCTGACTGCTGCAACTATGCGGCCGAAGGTTTCTTTCTCATCTCCTTTCACCACGAGGTCCCGGGAGTCAAGCCATTTTACGGAATAGCCTTCCGTTTCCAACTTGGCATTGAGTATTGTGGTAGATAGGAGTTCTCCGAAGGTCACTTTCTCATCCTCCGGCGCGGCATACATCTGGGCAAAAAGGCCGTCAATTCTCTCAAGGACATCATCCCTCTGGGAGCCGGTGAAAAGCCTTCTCACTATGTTGTGATGCCGATCAACTATGCTTTCCAAAGCTGCTGCATCCCCATCCAGAAGGGCGTCCGTACAGCCGCTTATGGCGGAACTCACAAGAATTACGGTGCCTTTTTCCGCTTCACGTTCCACAATATCCAGCACGCCGGACATTGCCGTAGCACTTGCCACGGAACTTCCTCCGAACTTGAGTACACGGTATGCCTTGGGTTTGTTCATCGTGCAAAGATAACCATTTTAGTGGAATGACGAAAAAATGCGTATCTTTGCACACTATGTTTTATGTGCTGGGCATATTCAGTTTCCTGAGCTTTGGATGGGCGGACGTGCTGGACATCCTTATGGTGGCCGCTATAGCGTATTTCCTGTTCAGCAGTATCAGGAAAGACTCCACTGTGCTCAATATTGTCCTGGTGCTGGTGATGCTGCTCATCCTGCAGGGAATTGTGTCCGTCCTGGGCATGAGGATGATGACAGTGCTGCTGAACGCCCTTCTGGACGTGGGTGTGCTGGCAATCATTATCATTTTCCAGCCGGAGATACGCCATCTCCTGAACCGGGTGGCGGTCAACTCGGGCCTTTCCAGACGCACCGGGGAGTTCTTCAACAGGCTTTTCGGCATTAAGGAAGAGCACATGGGAAGCCGCTCCACGGAAGAGCTGGTAGAGGCCGTCAGAACAATGTCGGCAGAAAAGACCGGCGCCCTCATAGTCCTGAGGCACAAATCCCCCATGGACGATTACATTGCAACCGGAGACAAGTTTGACGCGGAGATAAACCGCCGCCTCATAACCAACATCTTCTTCAAGAATTCCCCCCTGCACGACGGCGCGATGATCATCGTTGGCAACAAGATAGTTGCCGCGCGCTGCCAGCTGCCCATGACTAACCGTACAGATATCCCGGCCCATTACGGAATGCGCCACAGGGCGGCCATCGGCCTCAGCGAAGATACGGATGCGGAGATCCTGGTGGTGTCCGAGGAAACCGGCAACGTGAGTTTTGTCCGAAACGGGGAAATCCGTACGGTAAAAGACATAAAAGAGCTTAGGACGCTGCTTGGAAGCGCAATGGAGGAGCAGAAATGACAGACCGCAGGCTGGAGGCAAAACTTGGTTTCGACCGCATCAGGACCGCCGTCCAGGCACGCTGCTCCACGGAGTACGCTGCCGGAAGGGTAGAGGCGGAGGAGTTCTGCACCGACGCCGCGGAGATACATCGGCGTCATCTCCTTGCGGACGAGATGCGCCTTATCCTCATGTTCGAGGAAAGCTTTCCCACCAGCGGCTACATAGACGCCATCCCCTTCCTGGAGCCCATCGGCAAGAACGGTTCCATAGACGTGCTTTCACTGGGAAAGCTGCGCACCCTTCTGGATACCCTCACTAAAGCGCTGAGGTTCTTCCATTCCGTAAAGGAAGGCATCTATCCCAACCTCCAGCACCTGGCCTCCGGAATAACCGCCCCGGCCGATGTAAAAGCGGCCATAGACAGTATCCTGGACCGGAAAGGGGAAATCAAAGATACGGCGTCGGACCAGCTGTATTCCATACGAAAGAGCATCAGGGACAAGGAACTGGCCATCTCCAAGAGGATGAACTCCATCCTCCGCCAGGCCCAGCAGGAAGGGATAGTTGAGGCCGATGCCTCCGTCTCCATCCGCGACGGCAAGATGCTGATACCCGTGAGCTCGGCAAAAAAGCGTCAGTTCCCGGGCGTGGTGTACGATGAATCGGCCACCGGAAAAACCACCTACATAGAGCCGGCGGAAATCGTGGCCCTGGAAAACGAGATTGCAGAGCTCTACTTTGCCCAGACCAGGGAAATAGCCCGCATCCTGTACGAGTTCTCGGAGTTCCTGAGACCCTTTGTACCTGAGCTCATAGCCGGCGCCACCTTCGTGGGAGAGCTGGACTTCAATATGGCAAAGGCCTATGTTGCGCTTGACTACAGGGCCGGAATGCCCATCGTCTCGGAGAGTGGTGAACTGGGGCTCAGAAAGGCCCGCCATCCGCTTCTGGAGGCATCCCTGAGGAAAGAAGGCCGCCAGATGGTCCCGCTCACCATAACCCTTACTCCGGCCAAGCACATACTCCTCATCTCCGGCCCCAACGCCGGCGGAAAGAGCGTCTGCCTCAAGACCACCGGCCTCCTTCAGTACATGTTCCAGTGGGGGATGCTCATTCCAACGTCGGAAACATCGGAACTGCCTGTTTTCGAGAGGATTATGGTCTCCATCGGCGACGACCAGTCCCTGGAGAACGACCTCTCCACCTACAGCTCCTTCCTTGCCGATATGAAGGAAATGCTTGCCGCGGCAGGTCCTGAAACGCTGGTCCTTATAGACGAGTTTGGCTCCGGAACGGAACCTGCGGCCGGAGGAGCCATAGCGGAAGCCATCCTGCATGCCCTTGACACCAAGGGAGCCTACGGAGTAATCACCACTCACTATACCAACCTGAAAGTCTACGCGTCGGCCCCGGAAAGCGGAGTGCTCAACGGAGCCATGCAGTTCGATGCCGCCACCGTGCAGCCGCTCTTCCGCCTGGAAACCGGCCTTCCCGGCTCCTCCTTCGCCTTCGAACTGGCCAGGAAGATGGGTCTTCCGGAGGCCATCGTCCACGATGCCGAGGAGCGTGCCGGAGAGTCTTTCGTGGATATGGAGCGCAGCCTCCGCAAGATTGCCCGCAGCCGCCGGGTTCTGGACGAGAAACTTACCCGCATCCGTGCCACGGACAAAACCCTGGAAGGTCTCACGGACAAATATGAGAAGGAACTCACAGACCTTCAGGGCAAGCGAAAGGCCATCCTGGAAGACGCCCGCAAGGAAGCGGAAAAGATAGTGAAAGACGCCAACCGCCAGGTAGAGAACACCATCCGCACCATACGCGAGTCCCAGGCGGACAAGGCCCAGACCAAGCAGGCCCGCGAAGAGCTGCAGGGCTTCCTTGGCGCGCTTGCCGACGGCCGCCGCTCCCGTGACAACTACATAGAGGGCAAGCTCAAGACCGTACAGGAGCGTAAAGAAAAGGAAGCCGCCCGCAAGCGCCGCCGCGGGGAAACCATTTCCCAGGCAGAGCAGAAGGAGGCTGAGGAAAAACGCCTTGCCGCCTTCCGCAGCGCCCCGCTCAAGGTAGGGGAAAAGGTACGCCTCAAGGACAACGGCATGGTGGGTGAGGTTGCCAAAATAAGCACCAAGGCCGTGTCTGTGGTCATAGGCAACATAACCACAAAACTGCCACTGGACCGCGTAGAACGCATTACCGCCGGGGAGTTCAAGGCTGCTGCGCCAAAGCCCTCGGAGCGTCCCCGCCAGGTCTACGACTCCTCCATCCAGGAGCGAAAGGCCCGCTTCAAGACAGAAATAGACCTCCGCGGTGAAAGGGTGGCCGACGCCCTTGACGCCGTAATGAAATATATTGACGATGCCATAATGCTGGGCGTTCCTTCGGTGCGAATTTTGCATGGAAAAGGGACGGGAGCTTTGAGGGAAGAAATCCAGAAACTCCTCAGAACCGTACCCGGCGTGGCTTCTGCCCGTGACGAAGACGTGCGTCTTGGCGGAAGCGGCGTCACAATAGTGACATTTGACTAGAACCAATGAACCTGCAACCTGATTCTAAGATAGGAATGAAGGGAGAGCAGATGGCCTGCGACTTCCTTGAAACCAGAGGACATCACATACTTGCCCGCAACTGGCGTGGCGGTCATCTGGAAATAGACATAGTTTCCGAGGCCCCGGACGGCGTTCATTTCGTGGAAGTGAAAGCCCGTACGGCTCCCGTCATGGCACCGCTGGACAAGCAGGTGTCCGTCGTGAAGCGCAAGCGCATCTGCGCCGCTGCCATGCAGTATCTCAACACCAACTCCATGGATGGCCGTGAGGTCTATTTTGACGTAGTCTCCGTTACTTTCGAAGGCTCGCAGTCAAGAGTCCAGTACTATCCCCAGGCCTGGATTCCCATGTTCACCTGAACCAACCAACACTAACCCATAATCAATAGCATGAACGCCCACAGATATTGCGTCATAATGGCCGACGGAACCGGCTCTCCGTACCAGCTCCGTCTCACATATGACCGTTTTCTCAATGTTGTCCCGGCGGAAAATATACTTGTTGTCACCCTTGCCCGTTTTGCCGATGAGGCCGCGCGCATCCTTCCCGAGCTCCCGAAGGAGAACCTTCTGCAGGAGCCGTCGGCCAGAAAAACCGCGCCCTGCATGGCCTACGCGGCATATACTCTTTTGACAAGGGATCCTGAAGCAACCATTGTTGTCACCCCCTGGGACCTTGTCATCCGCGACAACGAACTCTTTAACCACACCCTCTCCGATGCCTTCGACTATGTAGAGGCCAACGATGTCCTGATGACCCTTGGAATAGTTCCCAAGACCGCCGATACCAACTTTGGCTATATCCAGGTAAAGGAAGGACGCAACGCCCACCTCATGGCCGGGCCGCTAAAGGTTAAGACCTTTACTGAAAAGCCAAGCGCAGAGCTGGCGGAGGTATTTGTCCGCACCGGAGAGTTCTTCTGGAACAGCGGTATCTTTGTATGGAAGGCCGCCACAATCGTCTCGGAGATGGAGCATTACATCCCGGAGGTTACGGAACTCTTCCATGGCTGGCAGGAGCACATCGGGGACCACATCTTTGTGGAAAGGGCATATGCAGAATGCCCCAAGGTGTCTCTTGACTACGGAGTCATGGAGCGCACCTCAAGGGCAATGCTGTATCCGGCCCGCTTCGGATGGGCCGATATTGAAAGGCTATAATCCCAGCTCGGCCAGGATGTAGTCCTGTTTCCCAAGGTAGCGTACTACCCAGAGGACATAGCGTATATCCACGCACACGCACATGTTGTATCCCGGCACGGACTCATAGTTCGAGGCCAGGGATTCCTTGTTGCCGTCAAAGGCAAGACCAATCAGTTCTCCCTTTGCATTCATTACGGGCGAGCCGGAGTTTCCGCCGGTGATGTCGTTGTCAGTGAGGAAGTTAACCGGGAAGTCCTGCGGCGGTACTCTGCCAGCTCACGGAAACGGCGTCACGCGGCTTTATGGGAAGCACGCGGCCGTAGGTGATGCGCATGGTTGAATTGGCGTCAGGATACTGTACGACGCCGTTTTCCTTACCAGACCGGTTACAAATACTATGATGGCGAGCAGGACTCCCCACTGAAGGAGATACCTTACCCAATTCTTTTTGGTGGGTGACGTCTTCATATACCTTTGAATTATTTGCTAACCAGATGTAATTATAATAATTATTTATAAGGTTGTGAAAAAACCTGTTCATAACTTTTGGAAAATCAAGATTTTAATCGTATCTTTGCGGTCCGCAATTGTGCCCAAGTGGCCTACAATGCGTTGTAAATATTTAAGTAACAATTAATTAACATTCAACCAATGCCTGGTTTAATTGGAAAGAAAGTCGGAATGATTTCCGTCTTCGGTGCTGATGGAAAGAATATTCCATGCACCGTCATCGAGGCTGGTCCGTGTGTTGTCACGCAGGTTCGCACTGTTGAAACCGATGGTTACGAAGCAGTTCAGCTTGCCTATGACGAAAAGAAAGAGAAACGCACCAGCGCGGCCCTGAAGGGTCATTTTGAAAAGGCAGGAACTACTCCCAAGAAGAAGCTCGTGGAATTCCCCGCAGACTTCGCAGGAGAGCTCAAGCTTGGAGACGTCGTCACCGTAGCAGACATCTTCACCGAGGATGTGAAGTTCGTTGACGTTGTCGGTACTTCCAAAGGTAAGGGTTTCCAGGGCGTCGTGAAGCGTCACGGCTTCGCCGGCGTCGGTGGAGAGACCCACGGTCAGCACAACAGGCTCCGTCACCCTGGTTCCATGGGTGCATCCTCTTGGCCGTCCCGCGTCTTCCCTGGCATGCGTATGGCAGGCCACATGGGCAGCGAGCGCGTTAAGGTTTTCAACCTTGAGGTTCTCAAAGTAGACGCAGAAAACAACATGCTCGTCATCAAGGGTTCCGTTCCCGGAGCCAAGGGTTCTTACTTAATCGTGGAGGCTTAATTATGGAATTATCTGTTTACAAGATTGACGGAACTCTTTCCGGTAAGAAAGTGGTTCTGGACGAAAAAGTCTTCGGCGTAGAACCCAACGACCACGTCATCTATCTCGACGTTCTTCAGTATCTCGCAGCACAGCGTCAGGGCACTGCACGCACCAAGGATCGCAGCGAGGTTGCTTATTCCACCAAGAAGCTCGGTCGCCAGAAGGGCGGTGGCGGTGCACGTCACGGTTCCCTCAAAGCCGGTATCTTCGTAGGCGGTGGCAACGTGTTCGGTCCCAAGCCGCGCGACTATCGTTTCAAACTGAACAAGAAAGTGAAGCAGCTCGCTCGTTTCAGCGCCCTCTCTTACAAGGCCGCCGATAACGCAATCACCATTGTAGAGCCCTTCACCATGGATGCTCCCAAGACCAAGGAACTCCTCACCATCCTTGCCAACATCAAGGCCGGTGACCGCAAGGTCCTCGTTGTTCTCCCGGAGAATTCAGACAATATTTTCCTGTCGTCCCGCAACCTTCAGAATGTGAAGGTCATCACCGTTGACGAGATTAATACCTACGCCATCATGGACGCCAACTCTCTGGTGCTCGTGGACGGTGTCCAGGATATCCTCGCAGCAAGAGTAAAGTAAAGGAGAAAAGAAAATGGGTATCTTAATTAAGCCAATCGTAACCGAGAAAATGACGGCTGAGGGCGAAAAGCTC
>JAEEGJ010007921.1_pt1 | contig 29810 bp, 24 predicted proteins | sample 8958761 | NCBI WGS metagenome assembly JAEEGJ01 (sample SAMN16246546, study PRJNA631951) | gut metagenome | biome: gut microbiome; feature: rumen; material: RS-attached | host: Bos | place: Iran: Karaj | collected 2018-10
TCACAATTGTTCCACCAACAAGGTGTCCTGAGAAGCAGGGTCAAAAGTTCTGCAAAGAAGGTGCATTTCAGACAAGGTGAACTGGATGGGGCCTGTGGTGCATACTCCATAGCAATGGCATTGAATATAGTTGGAGCATTTGATGCAGATTATTTGAACAAGGAGACAGATAGAGTGGATTTCAGGACTGCAGAAGGGAAACTGCACAAGGCCATTCATGAATGGGGGCTGTATCCTGATGGCCTCTCCCTTGATGATTGCACCAGCATCCTTGATACATACAAGAAGTATGTTTCCTATGAGACAATTCAGGACTTGGATTCAATATTAGAAGCCCTTGATAATGATTGCCCTGTCATAGTTGAAATTGATTATTCTGGTGGTGGTCATTGGATTGTTGCAGTTGGCTATAATTTGAAGGATGGAGTCCTTGAGAACATCTACACCCTTGACCCCGGGAGCAGTCTCCCTGTGTCAGCTTTTTGGAATGGAGTGCTCAATCTGGGAAAAGAAAAGGGCAAGAGATACTGTTATGACTATAGTTCCATTGACTGGTGTGCAAAGGTGAAGGTTACAGATGCCATTGCTTTGAAGAAAAGATAATAGACAAGGTTATGAAAGCTTTTATCACAGAGGATGACATAGAACTTGGATTGATGAAGGTTCTGGAAAAGACCCACCATTATTCCATTATCCATTGTGACCCCTCTCCTGATGCCAAGGATTCCCTCTTTGATGGCACAGGAAGAACAGACAAGGCCCAGTGTTACCTTCCTGAAGTGATGAAAGAGTCACTCCAGGCAATCAATCCTGGGGTGGATTCTTCCCTCATTGATAAGGCAATCAGCACCCTGATCCAGCCAGCATCAGAGACCACCATCATTGACAAGAACTATGTTATCTATAAGGCAATCAGGGAAGGTCTGACCTATTCTTTCAGGAAGGATGGAAAGGATGACTTCACCACAGTTAAACTGATTGATTTTGCCACCCCCTCCAAGAACACCTTCACTGCAGTCAACCAGATGTGGATAAGGGGGCAGTACAACTGGAGGAGACCAGATGTCCTTGTGTTCATCAATGGCATGCCCCTGGTGTTCATTGAGTTGAAGAATGGGAATGTCCCTGTCAGACAGGCTTACACCAAGAATCTCAAGTCATACCTGACAGATGTTCCCAATCTGTTCACAATGAACCAGATCTGCATCTTGAGTAATGGGATTGAGACCAGACTGGGAGCCTTCAATGCTGGGTATGAGTTCTTCTTTGAGTGGTTGAAGAACTCTGAGGAGGACAAGATTGACAGAGAGTCCATCAGGGACAATTCTCTCTCAATCCAATATATGGCAAACAGCCTTCTCAACAAGGAAACTCTCATTGACTATATTGAGAACTTCATCCTGTTTGAAAACAAGCATATCAAGATTATTGCAAAGAACCACCAGTATTTGGGTGTAAATAACCTTTACAGTTCATTCCAGAGGAGGGAGGAACTCAATGGTAAGATTGGTGTCTTCTGGCACACCCAGGGGTCTGGCAAGTCCTACTCAATGGTGATGTTTGCAAGGAAGGTCAACAGGAAGATGCATGGAAACTTCACCTTCCTGGTGGTGACTGACAGAGAAGACCTTGACACCCAGATACACAAGAACTTCATGAGGACTGAAGTGGTGGGTGTCAATGATGAGTGCAGACCCAAGAACAGTGAGCAGTTGAGGTCTTTCCTCCAATCCAACAAGCAGTTCATCTTCACCCTTATCCACAAGTTTGGATGGGACAAGGTGACTAATGGAAACTATCCCACACTCTCCACCAGGGATGACATCATTGTGATGGTGGATGAGGCTCACAGAACCCAGTACAACACCCTGGGAGAGAACATGAGGTCAGCACTTCCCAATGCCAACTTCATAGCCTTCACAGGGACTCCTCTCCTTGGACCCAAGAGACTGACCAACCAGTGGTTTGGAAACTATGTCTCTGAATACAACTTTGCCCAGTCAGTCGAGGATGGTGCAACAGTTCCCCTTTTCTATTCCAGAAGAGTCCCTACTGTTGACCTTGAGAATGCTGAACTTCAGGCAGATATGGAGACCTTGATGAAAGATGAAGACCTCAATGAGGCAGAGCAAAAGAAACTGGAGAACTGTGGATCCAGAGTTACAGAGGTCATCAAGAGGGATGAGAGACTTGAAGTGGTGGCACAGGATATTGTCAAACACTTCATAAACAGAGGTTTCAAGGGGAAGGGAATGGTGGTCAGCATTGACAAGTTCACAGCTGTCACCATGTATGACAAGGTCCAGAGATACTGGCTGGAAGAACAGAAGGAACTCATCAAGAAGAGAAACAATTCCACAGGTGAGGAGAAGAAGAAGATACAGGAGACCCTGGACTATATGAAGACTGTTGAGATGGCTGTTGTCATTTCAGAGGAGGCTGATGAGGTAGAAAAGTTCCAGGCAAAGGGACTGGACATCACCACCCATAGGAAGAAGATGAATGCCATCACACCTGAAGGTCTGGATATAGAGGACAGGTTCAAAGACCCCAATGACCCCTTCCAGCTGGTGTTTGTCTGTGCTATGTGGCTTACAGGATTTGATGTTCCTTCACTCTCCACTCTCTACCTGGACAAACCCATGAAAGACCACACCCTTATGCAGTGTATTGCCAGAGCCAACAGGTGCTTTGAGGGGAAGAAATGTGGTCTGATTGTGGACTATGTCAATGTTTTCAAATGGATGAAGGAGGCTCTTGGAAACTATGCAGTGTCTCCTGACAATCCAGAGATGCCTGTGAAGGATATACAGAGACTCCTGGAATTGCTGGAAGAGAGCATTACCATGACCTGTGATTTCCTTGAAGGAGAGGGAATCCATATTGAGGAGTCTTTCAATGTGGGGAGTCTTGAAAAGCTGAACACCATCAGGCAGCAGTATGCCAAGATAGTGGAGAAAGATGATGTCAAGAACAAGTTCAGGGTGCTCTCCAACACTATGATCAATCTCTATGAGGCATCTAAACCAGAGGTCTTTGAGATGCATTGGGGGAATCCCAGATTTGCAGCCTTGAAGTATCTCCATGACCTGTTTGACAATACTGTGGATGATGAGAAACTGGAGAAGGCAAAGGAGAAGATGGCTGCCCTTCTCAACCAGAGTGTGTCATCTGAAGAATTGGGAGCCAGCACCCCCAACTATGAGATTAAAGAATCCAAGGTCATTGACTTGTCCAAACTGGATGTGGAGGGACTTCAGAAGGAACTGAAGACAGCTGAATACAAGCCTGTTGAAATAGAGGATTTGAGGGAGTTCATAGAGAAGGTTCTCCAACAGATGATAAACAGGAACACCACCAGAATATCCTTCTCTGAAAGGTATAAGGGCATCATTGACAAGTACAATGCAGGCTCAACAGAGAATGAGGATTACTATGAGCAGCTCCTCAAACTGATTGAAGACCTCAAAAAGGAGAACAACAGAGCCTATGAGGAGGGTCTGACAGAAGAGGAACTGGAGATTTATGACCTCCTTATTCTGGGGAAGAACCTCACCAAGGCAGAGGAACAGAAGGTCAAACTGGCAGCAAAGAACCTCTACCATACCCTCATGCAGAGGAAGGCTGAATTGATGGTTGTTGAGTGGTACAAGGATGAACAGACAAGGGCCCTTGTCAGGAGTACAATCAGTGAAGAACTGGACAAGGATCTGCCTGATTCCTATGACAAGGAGTCCTTCAATTCCAAGACCAATCTGTTGCTCAACCACTTTATGGATATGAGTGTGCAGGGGTATGGATGGGTTGCATAGAAACTCCAGACTTTTTTTGAGAGATTTATGGGATTGTGATAAAAATGAAAGAAGTGATAAATAATGATATAAAGCTTAACTCAATATAATATGGAAATAAAAATATTAAAGGTGAATAAATTACCAGACCTTCCTGCTGAAATGAAGGCTGTTGTTTGTTCAGGAAGATGGGCAATGTATAGTGTGAAATGCCCAGATAACACAAGTTTTAAATATATGTTATCAACAGAACACAAAGAGTATATGCTTAGTGCCACTGGAAAACCACTATCTGTTTTTGATAATAGAATTGGCATTAAGTATTTGTCAAGAGTGTCATTTGAGGCCAAAGAAGAGTTGAACTATATTGAGATTTCTATATGAATTTACTTAAGGAAAATACACAGATTTTCTTTATCATAACTTCAGAAGGTATTCTGCTGCAGAGGTTTGCTGATGACTTTATTAATGCAGGACTTGTCTCACTAAACAAAATAGGATTTCCTGAAGGGAATATCACAGTTGTTTCTGATACATCTGTTGATGAGCTTCAGAATAAGTATGGCTTCCCTCCCACTTTACATTTCATAGATTCTTCCAAACTGTTATCATCTATTGGTGATATTGATTGTGACAATTTGATGATAGTATCAAGTTGTCATGGTAATAGTAGAATTGAATATGGTTTTGATTCTAAAACAAAGATTCAACCATTCCCTTTTTTGTCTGCCATAAAGAATAATCAACACATAAAAAACACATTGGTAATGTTTGGACAATGCTATTGTGGTATATTCAATTATTCTCAAGTGGAATGTGATGACAAATCAATTGTATACATGGGGGCAGCTGGAATGAATGAGTCATCAAGTGTTAGTGGATTAACCATTCTTGGAAAGAAAATAAATTGGATGGTAAACATTGCAGTTTGGGCCTTTTTTGAGTGGCTTTCTAATCCTATAGATGTTGATGGTGACAATAGGACGACTGCCATGGACTTATATAAGTACATATCATATGTTGTATTGAAAACCAATGATTTAATTGAGCATCATAGTTATGCTGTCTGGCTTCAAAAGCATAAATTGCATGATGAGAAGATGGAAAAAGCAGATAAAACTGATACAGCACTACTCAAATCATTAAATGATGAATTATCAAAGATTAATACAGAGTATGTTCTCCCCAGACAGCTTCCATGGATCCTAAATCCTGTAGGTGCTCTTAATATGTCTATTGAGTATTAGATTATTTATCAAGCATCATATGAAAACACCACTTGGAAGACTTGAAAAGGTAGAGTTAAGGAACTACTGGAAGGATGAAGCCAGGGACTTTACCCCTTGGCTTGCAGAAGATGACAACATCAACCTCCTTGGTGATACTGTTGGGATGGATTTGGAAGTCCTGGAGAAGGAGGCCAAGGTGGGTTCTTTCAATGCAGATATCCTTTGTAAGGACATCCATACAGAGAGATATGTGGTCATTGAGAACCAGCTGGAAAAGACTGACCATGACCATCTTGGAAAGGTCATCACATACTGTTCTGGACTTGATGCATATACAGCTATCTGGATAGCAAAGACCTTTGATGAAGAGCATAGGGCTGCCATTGACTGGCTGAACTCCATTACTCCTGAAGACTACAATTTCTTTGGGGTTGAGGTCAGGCTTTTCAAGATTGGTGATAGTGCCCTGGCTCCCCAGTTTGATATTGTGGCCAAGCCAAACAATTGGACCAGAGAGGTTAAGAAACAGGTTTCAGGAGGTACAGAGACAGAGCAGTTGAGACTGGAATACTGGAACACCTTCCATGACTTTGTGGACAAGAGAGACCTTGATATCCTGAAACATGCAGGTGCAACAACAGACCACTGGTGTGATTTCAGAGTGGGTATTGCAGGCTACCACTATGCATGCATCCTGACTGTCAAGAACTGGATTGGTGTTCAGATCTACTTGGGTGGAGACAGGCCTACCCAGAACAAAGCCAGGTATGACCTCATTGAAGAGAAGTGCAAGAACCAGATAGATGCCATCAAGAGTAAAGCTATTGAATGGAAGAGGCTGGATGACAAGAAATCCTCTTGTATCAATGTTAAGCTGGAAGCTGATATCAGGGACAAGGCTGACTGGTCAAGACAGATGGAGTGGCTGTATAACACTATGATGGAACTCCATAAGATTGTCAAGCCTTATTATGGGGCTATCAGGGGAATAAAATAGACCACTTAAAGCCACTACTTTTATGAAAACAAACTCTCTTTACATAGTCCTGTTTTTGTTCACATTGGTTGGGTGTGGTAATTTCCAAGGCAGGAACAAGACAAAGGATATCAAGGGCAATGACCCTCTAATTGAAAGTCCAAAAGAGTTATCAGCCAGAGACATTTATGACAACTCCATTGATAAAGTTGCAATGTTGATGTGCTATGATAATGGCTTGCCTATTTCACAGGGGTCAGGCTTTTTTATCAATGAAAATACCCTTGTAACTAATCATCATGTTATTGAAGGGGCCTCACTCATTGAAATCAAGCTTGCAAACCAAGAAGAAGTATTTAAGGGTGCTAAAGTCATTAAGGCATCCGAAGATTATGATATTGCAATTATACAGACAAAACAATCTTTCAAGTTCCTTCAAATTGATTCAACTGGCACTGACAATATTGGCTCAAAAATCTACTGCATTGGTAATCCAAGAGGATTTGAGGGAACCATTTCTGAAGGTATTCTCTCTGGCAAGAGAGAGAATGAAGGGACAGATTTTCTTCAAATAACTGCACCAATTAGTCCTGGTAACTCTGGTGGACCTGTCATCAACAACAAAGGTGAAGTGATAGGCATTTCCACCTTTACCTATAAAAACAGTCAGAATCTCAACTTTGCTATGCCCATCAAGTACATTAGCAAATGTACAGAGTATATTCCTAAACCTAAAGGAAAAGCAAAACAGGTCCTTTATGGTATGGATCCACAAGCTGTCACTATGGTGGATTATAATGGACCTTCAATAGGTGATGCCAGTGTCTCATTAAAGAATAATACATCAGACTATATTAGGGAAATCAGAGGTATTATCATTTTCAGAAAAATGAGTGGTGAAATATTTGATTTTTCTTATGTTACAAGGCAAGATGCTGTGCCTCCAGGATTGGCTCATCTTGGATATGCCCCTAAACCTGGAAGCCCATATGTCTATTACAAAAGTATGGAGTCATATGATTACTACAACAATGTTACTAAATACAAAGTTGAGTTTAGATTGCTGACATATGAAATAGATGAATAGTTCTTCCAAGTGCTACTTGGTGTACTTGAAATAATTGAGAAAAAGACATTTATAGTTTTCCTATGAAAGAAAACAAGCATCATCAAGAGGAGATTGAGAAATTAATAGAAAGTCCCTTTTTTCCTCCTAAATACAACAAGGTGTCTTCAATGGATGAGATTCCCCAATTGATTGAAGACATGAAAAACCATACAGGTGTTTGGGAGTGGGATTTCAAATTCCTCTTGAATCCATCTCTCTTGATAAAGGGATGGTTTATTACAGATATGGGTGTCCAAGATGAAAGTGGGAATTATGTTATGCCCTTTTTCTTCATCTGTCATCTTAACCCTTCCAATGGAGATTTGATGGGAATTCTTGATTCAAGAGGGAAAACAATATTAGACAGTGAATATTCCTCCATTCAGTATTCTGGCTGGGAAGATTACTTCATCATTGAGAAGAGTGGGAAGTTTGGCATGTTTAGTACCAGCAAGGGGATAATCTGCCCTCCTGGATATGATGAGGTGACATCTTTTTCAGAAGGGGTATTTGGTGTTGTCAAGGAAGATTCAATTGGTTATATGGATGCAGTAGGAAACCTTATTGTTCCTATTGATTATGTGTATTATAAAGACAATCTGCCAGTTGGCTTTGATAATGGACTTTTATACTTGTATTCTTTTACTGATAACTATAAGTATTTAGACTACAAGTGCATAGACCACTATAATAACATAATCAAAACTGGTTTCATAGATGATCCTGTTGAAGAATACAATGATTTCTTACTTGACCATGCTTCTGATGAAACCTATGATAAACTGGATGCCTATGAAGGAGACCCTGGCAATTTGTGGAATACTGACTAATATGTATTTGGCTCTGTGGAAAAATAGACAGTAAAAGAAGAAGACAGTTATTGAGAAGATACAGACCTTCTTTGAAAGGTACTTTTGATTGTAACCAACTATAAATCAATACCATTATGGGCATTTGGAGTGATATAGAAGACAGGAGTTCTGGGGATGCTGTCAGAAAGGAAGATTGGCCTATGATTGAACTTTTTTTGGAGGCCATAGGTGTGCATAATTACACCATTAACCCAGATGATACAGTTGATGTTGATGATAGTGTCAGGATATGGAATAGGTTATTGCCAGAAGGGAAGCTTCCAGTTCATTTTAGAAGAGTAACTGGGGATTTTCAGTGTATGAATACAGGATTAGTGTCACTAGAGGGATTCCCCATTGAGGTTGGTGGAGGACTGGATTGTTCATGGAATAATTTGACTTCTCTTAAAGGATGCACACAAGTAATTGGTGGGCATTTTTATTGTTTTCACAATCAGTTAACTAGCCTTGAAGGGGGGCCCACAGAAGGAGTAAAGTGGTATAATTGTTCTTACAACCAATTATCATCCTTAAAAGGTAGTCCAAAACATGTTGGTACCTTTGGATGTGGCAATAATCTATTGACCTCACTTAAAGAAGGCCCAGAAGTAGTAGAGTGGAAATATAATTGTGCTCACAACAAAATCACCTCTCTTGAAGGATGCCCTGAAGTTGGAAGAGAATTTGATTGCTCCTTTAATCAACTAACAAGTCTTAAAGATGGGCCTAATGGCAGTTATTATGAGAGATATGACTGTTCACATAATAACATTACTTCTCTTGAAGGATGTCCCCCAAAGGCCTACTATTTCAATTGTAGCAATAATGACCTTACATCCCTTGATGGGTGCCCTCAATTGGTTACTGGAGAATTCATCTGTCATTCTAACAAGGTGTTGTTTAGGAGAAAAGATGTCACTTCTCTGTGTGATGTAAAAGGGAAGATAATTATCAAAAATCCAGATTGCAGGGATGATGAGTAAGAGTGGAGACCCCTTCTGGACAGAGTGGGCCCTTATCAAACCTTTAATCCTTTGGACATAAGGGCCCAGAAACCATAAGGAGGTGCATGCACTACAAAGGTAAGAAATCTTCTCATTGAGTCTTCACACAATGGAAAAAAAGAAGAAGTCAAAAAGAAAGCACAACTCTGCTCCCCTATTATACCCAGATCAGATAGACTTTCTCCCACCCTTTACTCCTGACAACACTTTCTTCACAGCTGACACCCATTTTTACAGCACAGGGATTATCAAGCACAGACCCAGATTCCCTGATGTTGAAACTATGAATGAGACACTGATAAGGAACTGGAATGAGACTGTTCCAGAAGATGGGGTTGTCTTCCACCTGGGAGACTTTTGCAGTGAGGTCCCAAAGGAGAAAGTGCTGGAACTCATAGGGAGGCTTAATGGAACCATCCTGTTGATAAATGGAAACCATGATGACATTGGACTGTACAGGAGTAAGAGGTTCCAGGAAAGAACCACACTCAAACTCCTGGGTTATCAGTGGGAAGTCTGGCTGGAAAGGAAGAAGATTCTACTCAACCACTATCCATATCTCTGTTATGCAGGAGAACATGAAGGGGTCTGGCAGTTGTTTGGTCATGTCCATTCAGGGAGTGATGAAACTGGTTATGACATTCCCAGGCTGAAACACCTCCTTCCCTTTCAGTATGATGTGGGGGTGGATAACAATGATGACAGACCAGTGTCCTTTCAGACCCTGAAAGAGATCATGAAGAGAAGAAAGGGTGTTTAGAACTGGTGCATTTTTAGGTCAAAAAAGTTGCACCAAGATGAAAAGAGTACTGATTGATGTGGAATCATACACAGGGAGCCCCCACATTGAGGCATTGCATAATTTGCATCAAGTCAGTCATTTACAATGAAATGTGCATAGATGCACAAGGATACACAGGAAGGATGCAGCACTGAATGTTACTCCGACTATCTCCACAGAAAAAAGTCATCGACTGCCGTCGGTGGCTTTTTTTTGTGGAGATCTCTCACCCCCGCCGCTTCGCGGCCGCCCCGAGGGGCGGACCGGGGGAAGACCCCCGGAGCCCCCTCCGTCGCTTTGCTCCGAAGTGCGTTGTGCCGCTCTAAATCAAGTACTTACAGAAACGTGGATGTTTTTTGGATTAGTTGCGGTTTTATTGCAGTAAAAGCAGTCAAATACGACTTGAACTCCACCGTCACACCCTCGTTACCCTGTCAACAGCGGTACATGTCTGCGGCCAAGCAAATGATAGCTAACTCCTTGAACATGCATCATTTTCCATTCTTTTTCTTATTTTTGCAAATTAAAACATTCCGCATATGAAGAACAATACGCCAAACGAGTCGATGAAAGACTATCAAACTCCTTGCGCTGAAATCATCGAAACAAATCCGGAGATACCTTTCCTTCAATCCAACCTCGAGCCCATCGATGGTGGGAATGATCCTGATATTGACTGGTAATAACGCGAAACAGAAATGAAACGTTCATTTTTTTTCGCGATTATGGTAGCATTCTTTGCTGCCTGCTCCACCAAAGAGATCGATATTCAGACTCCATCTCGAGAGGATGGGATGTTCTATGCTGCTTTCGAACAACCTGCTGAAGATGATACGAGAGTCTATGCTAACGAGAATCTCCTTCTTCGCTGGACCGCTGATGACCGAGTGAGCATTTTCAATAAGGTTATATATAATCAGGAGTATAAATTCACGGGTAAGACCGGTGACAATGGTGGCACTTTCAGCAAGGTTGGAGATGGATTCGCCACGGGCAATGCGATTTCCCATATCGTATCTGTCTATCCTTATCAAAAGTCTACGAAGATTTCTGAGAATGAGAATCTGACGATAGAACTGCCCGCCGAGCAGCTGTATGCCGAGAACACGTTCGGGTTGGGTGCCAATACGATGGTATCGGTCACTTCTGACAATTTCCTTCAATACAAGAATGCATGCGGGTATTTAGTGGTAAAATTATATGGAGATGGCGTATCCGTCTCTTCAATTGCTTTGAGAGGCAATAATGGAGAGAAACTGGCGGGAAAAGCGACCGTGACTATGCCGCTGGAGGGTGTTCCAACTACGACGATGGCCAATGAGGCGACTTCGGAAATCATGCTTACATGTGCAACTCCGGTACAACTGGGTGCTACCGCTGAAGAGAGCACGCAGTTTTGGTTCGTTGTCCCTCCGGTGACGTTCAGCAAAGGTTTTACAATCACGGTCTCCGGTAATGGCGGAGTGTTTGAAAAAACCACGGGAAAGACCGTAACTATCAAACGGAACAATCTGTCCAGGGTATCCCCGATAGAAGTTGTGTCGGAATATGATAGTTCATTTGTCCAATTTGAGGATGGGAACTTCAAGGCTTATTGCGTGGAGAATTTCGATTCAGACGGCGATGGAAAAGTATCTTACGCCGAGGCGAAGGTGGTTACCCGCATCGATGTCAGCAATAAAGGCATTTCATCCCTGAAAGGAATCGAGAGTTTCACAAATCTGACGTATTTGGCTTGCTTTTCCAATCCGTTTAATAGCTCTTCCAATCAACTGACGAGCCTTGACGTGAGCCAGAACACGGCGCTGACAGTATTGAAGTGCTATTCCAATCAACTGACGAGTCTTGATGTGAGAAGATGTACGGCGCTGAAAGAGTTGTGGTGCTCTTCCAATCAACTGACGAGTCTGGACGTAAGCCATAACACGGCGCTGGAATTGTTGTATTGCAATTCCAATCCAAAACTAAGAGAGATCTGGCTCAAGACCGGACAGACTATTCGAGATTTCGTTTATGATACAGGTGTTGCAACCATCAAATACAAGGACTGACCAGGCAGACCCTCGAAGATATTCGGGGGGCTGTTTCTTTATTATGCTCAAATACTTAGGAAAACTAGCGGACATATCATCCTGTCGAATATTCCCCAAACCCCCATCCGGGTGTGGCCGAACACTTGGACGACCCCGGAGAGCTGTAATGCTCGGTTTAAACGGTTTTCTTTCAGCGGAAGTCGGGTTGTTTGGATTCTTGAGTTGATAACAACACGAAATCGATCTTCCACGTAACTTGCCTTCTATGCGTCGAGGCGTGGCTGACCCACATCTCGGAAGCGGGGTCTGCCACGATGATGGCTTTGAAACGGCGAAAGTGTGCCAGCCTTCGGTTTTTAAAAAAATCACTATATTTAAGTCGTTAATTTAACGATTGATATGGACTACTCTTCTTTCGACAGACCCAAGCTTTGGCTGAATATCGCTGTTTTCGTATTATGCTGCGTCATGGTCGGTTACCTTTGTTTTGAAGGCAGGGATGGTCGCCCTGACATTTTCGGCATGCTGTTATTCGGCATCTTCGCGGTCAACAGCCTGTTCCGGGTTTACTCTTATTTCAAGCTTGACCGTATCCGGAAAAGTGCGCCCGATGAAAAGGAACTCGTTCGGGCGGAGCGCCGTCAGGGACTCGTCATCTCCATATTCAGCAACGCGATGTTCCTGCTGTTCATCGTGCTGTTGCTCACGGAGAGCGTCGTGAAACCCCTTCCCGTCGGTTTCATCATCTTTTGCGCGGCCGTCCTGTTGTTCATGATCTGGACGCTGGTCCTGAGCGTCCGGAACCTCAGAAAGTTCGACAGGCTCTGATCCAGAAGCCCCGCCTGTAGTCCGCTCCGGTCATGCATGACGGCTCCTCTCCGCAAAAACAGGGAGGAGCTGTTGCGCTGTCGTACAGAAAACGGTTCAATTTGCGGAAAAGGATTTGCCCATGACCGGGATTCTGTGTATCTTTCGAAGATTAAAATGAAATGCGAGTTATGAAACGTTTGTTGATCATCCTGACGGCGCTGTGCGCGCTTGTGGCCTGCGGCGGGCAGAAGAAGGCCGCCCGGAATGCCCAGGGGAGCACGGGTGCCGAGAATATTCCGGCTACGTCGACCACGGTCATCCCCGGCGCTCCGACGGTGTACTTCACCGGCGACATCAGCCCGGAGGGGCTGGTGAAAGTTTACGAGGCGTTGGGTGTGCAGGCGTCCGGCCGCGTTGGCGTGAAGATTTCCACCGGCGAGTCGTCCAAGAGCAATCATTTGCGCCCCGCTTTCATCAAGAATCTGGTGGACAAGGTCGGGGGTACGCTCATCGAGTGCAACACGGCCTACGGCGGAAACCGGATGTCCACGGCCGACCATCGGAAGGCCATCGCCGAGCGCGGGTTCGACCGGATCGCCCGGGTCGATATCATGGACGAGGAAGGGGATCTGCAAATCCCCGTCGCGGACAAGAAGCACATCCAGTATGACATCGTGGGCACCCATATCGCCAACTATGACTTCGTGATCAACCTGGCGCACTTCAAGGGGCATGCGATGGGCGGCTTCGGCGGGGTGCTCAAGAACCAGTCCATCGGTTTCGCGTCCACGCACGGCAAGTTCTACATCCATTCCGCGGGCGCGACGTCCAGTTCCTGGAAAACCGCGGAGCAGGACGCCTTCCTGGAGTCAATGGCCGCCGCCGCACAGGCGGTCCACAACTATTTCAAGCAGGAGGGGAAGGACATCGTCTACATTGACGTGATGAACAACATGTCGGTGGACTGCGACTGCGACGGCAACCCGGCGTCGCCGAAGGTCAAGGACATCGGCATTCTCGCCTCCACGGACCCCGTCGCCCTGGACAAGGCCTGCCTGGACCTCGTATTCGGCCATGTCGATGCGGCCGGTGACGACGCGAAGCCGCTCCAGCAGCGGATCAACCGCCAGCATGGCACCCACATTGTCGACTATGCCGTCCAGATCGGACTGGGAACGGACAAATACAATCTGGTGAATATCGACCAAAAATAAAACCATGACTACTGTGAGAAGCTTTTTCGCCGTCGGCCTGGCCCTTCTGGCCGTCGCGGCCTGCCGTCCCGGCGCTGTTCGGGACTTGAAAACCGAAATCTTGAAAGATAAAGATTCGACGGCTCATGCCAGCCTGAGCATCGAGGCCGAACTGCCGCTGCCCGGGCAGGGCGCCGCGGCGGACCGGATCCGGACGGCGCTCATCGAAGTGATGGACGAGCAGCTCAGCCATATCGGCACTTATGAGGAGGACCGGCTTTTCCCGGCCTTTGAAGGCGACGCCAACGATTCGGCGGCCCTGTTGAAGTACGACCGTGACAAGGCGCTGGAGGCCATCGGCAAATTGTCGCAGGAAGACTATGACGAGCGCGTGGAGAGCATCGAAGAAAACGACGGACTCACCGACGCCGAAAGGGCGGAGATCCTGGCCGACATGCCCGGCTGGGAGTACAGCTTCTCCCTGTTGAAAACCCGGGAGACGGACCGTTATGTGGTGTTCCTCTCCGAGGATTATGTCTACTTGGGCGGCGCCCACGGCGGCATCACCGGCCGGGGAGGCCTGACCTTTGACAAGGAGAACGGACGCCTGGTTGAGCATTTTCTGGATCCGGCCTGTCTGGACGCCGTCCAGCCGCTGCTGCGGAAGGGGCTCACGGACTATTTCAGCGACGCGGACGCCGAAGTCACACCGGAAGAACTGGACAACTACCTCTTCCTGGAATCCGGCGTCATTCCGTTCCCCGCCTGGACGCCCTTTCCGTCCGATGACGGGCTCGTCTTCACCTACCAGCAGTATGAAATTGCCGCCTTTGCCGCCGGCATGCCCAATTTCACCATCCCCTACGACGACCTCCTTCCTTACCTGACTCCGGAAGCAAAGAAGCTGACCGGACTTGGAAACTGATAGCCGACCACATTTATGAAGAAAACCCTTTGCATCCTGCTGCTTGCAGCCGTATCCGCCTTTTCCTTCGCGCAGAGCAACACCGCCGATCCGCATCCCGACTTCAAGGTGCGCGTGAACACCGACCGGGAGCCCATCCCGGAAGGACCGTGGGCGCCGACGGTGGAGAGCCTCTCCGCCTGGACCTGCCCGGAGTGGTTCCGGGACCTCAAATTCGGCATCTGGGCCCACTGGGGGCCGCAGTGCGAGCCGGAGGACGGTGACTGGTACGCCCGCCACATGTATGTCGAGGGTTCCCCACAGTACAACTACAACATCGATGCGAAAGACCATCCTTCCCGTTTCGGGTTCAAGGACTGGATCCATGAATGGAAGGCGGAGAACTGGGATCCGGACGCCCTGGTGAAACTGTATGCCGACGCCGGCGCCCGCTACTTCTTCACCCTGGCGAACCATCACGACAACTTCGACCTGTACGCCAGCAAGTATCAGCCCTGGAACTCGGTCGCCATCGGACCGGAGAAGGACATCGTGGGCGGATGGGCCGCCGCCGCCCGCAAGTACGGCCTGCGCTTCGGCGTCAGCGTCCATGCGTCCCATTCCTGGAGCTGGTATGAAACCTCCCGCGGAGCCGACACGAAAGGCCCGCTCGCGGGCGTTCCGTACGACGGCTGGCTTACCAAGGAGGACGGCAAGGGCACCTGGTGGGAAGGCCTGGACCCGCAGGACCTTTATGAGCAGCGGCATCCGCTGAGTCCGGAGAACGGCGCCTGGACTTGGGAGGAAGGGAAGATCACCCCGCCCGACCAGGCTTTCTGCGACAAAATCTACAACCGGACGGTCCAGCTTCTCGACGACTACCGCCCGGACATCGTCTATTTCGACGACACATACCTCCCGCTGTGGCCCGTCTCTGACGCCGGCCTGAAGATCCTGGCCCATGGATATAACCGGAGCGCGGCGGAAAACGGAGGGGAGTCCCAGATCGTCTTCACGGGGAAGGTCCTGACGGACTGGCAGAAAAAGACGCTGCTGTGGGATGTGGAGCGCGGCGCGCCGGACGCCATCCAGGAGCTTCCGTGGCAGACCTGCACCTGCATCGGCCAGTGGCATTACGACAAGCATATCTACTACCGCGACCAGTACAAGTCCGCCGCGACGGTGGTGGCGATGCTGGTGGACGTGGTCTCCAAGAACGGAAACCTTCTGCTGAGCGTTCCGCTGCGCGGCGACGGCACCCCCGACCCGACCGAGCTCCGCATCGTGAAGGAGATCGGACATTGGATGAAGGTCAATTCCGAGAGCATTTACGGCACCCGCCCGTGGGTCATCTACGGCGAAGGACCCACCGCGGAGGCCGCCAACCCCATCAACGCCCAGGGCTTCAACGAAGGCCGCCAGCGCTATTCGGCGGCGGACATCCGTTTCGTGAAGAAAGGCGACAAAGTGGTCTATGTGACCCTGTTCGGGGTTCCGGAGGAAGACTTCACGGTCCGGGCGCTGGGCTCGAAGACCGCGCAGAACAATCGTATAATCAAGAGTGTCACGCTCCTGGGGAGTGACGAGAAGGTGGCCTGGACACAGACGAAGGAGTCGCTGACGGTCGGCAAGCCTTCTTTCGTCCCTTCTCCGGAGGCGGTGGTTTACAAAGTGGTTCTAAAGTGAATGTGACATGGGATCAGTGAAATGGATCGGCGGATTTCTCGGATGGGTCGCCCTGGGGCCCATCGGCGCGCTTATCGGCTTCCTGCTCGGGAAGGCTGTTGACACGTATATCGACGGATCGCGCCAGCTGCCCGGCGGCGACAGCGCCGGCGGACAGGGCGGCCATCAGCAGACCGGAGGTTATCAGCGGACGACCTCCAATCGCCGCTACACGGCCGACGAGCAGCGCAACAGCTTCTTCGTCAGCCTTCTGGTCCTGTCCTCGGCCGTCATCAAGGCCGACGGGAAGACCCTGACCGCGGAACTGAACTTCGTCCGGGATTTCTTCCGGAGCAATTTCGGCGAGCAGGCCGCCCAGCAGGCGATGCAGATTCTTCAGCAGCTGGACCGCCAGCAGGTGAACATCTACTCGGTGGGTGACCAGATCGCCTCCAACATGAACTACTCCCAGCGCATGCAGCTGCTCCAGTATCTGGTGCAGATCGCCATGGCCGACGGGAGCTTCGACAAGTCCGAGAAGAGCGTGCTGGAGGCCATCGCCTCCGTGATCCGGCTCACCAGCACCGACGCCGCCTCCATCATCTCGATGTACTACAAGGAGGAGCAGTCGGCCTATACCATCCTGGAGATATCTCCGTCCGCCACCGACGACGAGGTGCGGGCGGCCTACCGGCGGATGGCGATGAAGAACCATCCGGACCGGGTGTCCACCCTGGGCCCCGAGGTGCAGAAGGCCGCCGCCGAGCGCTTCCAGCAGATTCACGAGGCCTACGAGACCATCAAAAAGCAGCGCGGGATGAAATAACCCTCCGCCAAAGTCTTTCGCTTTCCGCATAAAATGACTATCTTCACGGAAATTAATAACCGTGAAGCTATGAAGTATCCTGTTCTGTCGGGAATCGTTCTTTCCCTGCTTGTGACCGTTCCCGCCGCGGCGCAAAGTTTCGAAGAGGCCTATGCGAAGACGGACGAAGCCGTCAAGTTCGGCGCCCGGATGTACAACGGCGCCATCCGTCCGGTCTGGACCGATGCCGAAACCTTTGTCTATCAGACCCATGAGGCCGCCGGCGACGCCTGGTACCGGGTGTCCGGAACCGTCAAGGAAGCGATATCCAAGGAGGATTTCGAGGAGTCCCGCAAGGGCCGCGGCCGCGGCTACTACGACCCGTCCGACGAAAGCCAGTTCTTCGTCCGCCGCGAGGTGAAGCATCCTTCCCCGGACAGCACGCAGGTGGCCTTCGTGCGCGACAACAACGTCTGGGTGTCCAAGATTGACGGGTCCGACCCCTGGCAGCTCAGTTTCGACGGCACCGACAACGACCGCTACGTGCGTATCCTCTGGTCCCCGGACGGCAAGAAGATCGCCGCCCTCCGCAAGGAGGTGATGAAGGAGCGGCAGATCCTGCTCCGGGAATCCCGTCCCGACGACCAGGTGCAGCCCAAATACCGCTGGCTGGACTACGCGAAGCCGGGCGACGCCCTGCCGCAGTCCGTCCCCGCCCTGTTCGATGTGGAGGCCCGGAAGGCGGTCCCCCTCAGCGAGCCCGTGAAGCTGGACCAGTATTTCCTGGAGATGGGCCAGTGGTCTCCGGACTCCAAGTGGTTCACCTATGAATACAACCAGCGCGGCCACCAGCGCTACCAGCTCTGCGCCGTGGACGCCAAGGACGGCAAAGTCCGCGTCCTGGCCGATGAGAAGAGCAATACTTTCATCTACTACTACGACCTCTGGCGCTACATGATGCCGGACGGCAAGCACATGCTCTGGATCTCCGAGCGGGACGACTGGCGCCATCTGTACAGCATCGACACGGAAACCCTCCAGATGAAGCAGCTCACCAAGGGCGAATGGAACGTCCGCGAAATCCATCATGTGACGGACGACTACATCCTGATGAACGTGAACGGCCTGCACGCCGCGGAAGGGGAGGACCCGTACAACAAGCACGTCGTGCGCCTGGACCTCAAGACGCTCCAGCTCAAGGACCTCACGCCCGAAAACGCCAACCACCAGGTCACTTTCAACCCCGACTTCAGCCGCTTCGTGGACAACTGGTCGCGGCCGGACCTGCCGTCGACGACGGCTCTCCGCTGCGCCCAGGACGGCCATGTCCTGCTGCCCATCCAGAAAGAGGATATCTCCGCCATCGTCAAGGAAGGCTTCACGATGCCGGAAGTGTTCTCGGCCAAGGGCCGCGACGGCGTCACCGACATCTGGGGCACCATCTTCCGCCCCTTCAACTTCAATCCCAAGAAGAAATATCCGGTCGTCGAGTACATTTACGCCGGCCCGCATGACTCGCACGTGGAGAAGGACTTCATGTCCGTCCCGGCCCGCTACTACCGGCTGCTGTCGCTGGGCTTCATCGTCGTCACCATCGACGGCATGGGCACGGACAACCGCTCCAAGTCCTTCCAGGACGTGTCCTGGCGCAACCTCAAGGACGCCGGCTTCCCGGACCGCATCCTCTGGATGCAGGCCGCTGCGAAGAAATACAAGTACATGGACCTGAGCAAGGTGGGCATCTACGGTTATTCCGCCGGCGGCCAGAACACCCTTTCCGCCCTGCTGTTCCATCCCGAGTTCTACAAGGTGGGCGTCGCCCTGTGCGGCTGCCATGACAACCGGATGGACAAGATCTGGTGGAACGAGCAGTGGATGGGCTATCCCATCGGCCCGTGGTATGGCGAGAATTCCAACGTGGACAATGCCTGGCGGCTGGAGGGCAAGCTGCTCATCATCAACGGCGAGATGGACGACAACGTGGATCCGGCCTCCTCGCTGCAGGTGGTCGCCGAACTGGTGAAGCATAACAAGGACTTCGAGCAGTACTACCTGCCGGGCTACACGCACAACCTGGGCGGCGACTGGGTCACCCGTCAGGCCTTCGAGTTCCTGTATCGCAACTGCCGATAGGATGACCACGGACACCATCCGCATCCGGGGCGCCCGGGAGAACAACCTCAAGGACGTCTCCCTGGACATTCCCAAATACAAAATCACCGTTTTCACCGGCGTTTCTGGGTCGGGGAAAAGTTCGCTGGTGCTGGACACCATCGCCGCGAAGTCCCGCCGGGAGCTCAATGACACTTTCCCGACCTTCGTGCAGCAGTATCTGCCCAAGTACGGCCGTCCGCACGTGGATGAGATCGAGGGGCTGCCCATCGCGGTGGTCATCGACCAGAAGAAGCCGGCCAAGAATTCCCGCTCCACGGTGGGCACCTACACGGACATCTACGCCCTGATGCGGCTGCTGTTCTCCCGCGTGGGGAAACCCTTCGTGGGCTATTCCGATTCGTTCAGCTTCAACCATCCGCAGGGGAGCTGCCCGCGCTGTTCCGGCCTCGGGGAGATCCGCGAGCTGGACATCCACAAGCTCGTGGACTTTGACAAGAGCCTCAATGACGAGGACACCATCCATTACATCGCCTTCGGCAAGGGCGGCTGGCGGTGGATCCGCTATGCGCACAGCGGCCTGTTCGACCTGGACAAGAAAATCAAGGACTATTCGCCGGAGGAGCTGGACCTCTTCCTGAACAGCCCGCAGATCCGCCTCAAGAATCCGCCGTCCAACTGGCCGAAATCCGCGAAATACGAAGGCCTCATCCCCCGGATGTACCGTAGCATCATCAACTCGGAGGAAGGCCTCCTGCACGCCGCCGTGCTGAATCCGATGCTCGTGATGGGCACCTGCCCCGACTGCGGCGGCACGCGGCTGAATCCGAAGGTGCTCACCTGCAAGATTGAGGGGAAGAATATCGCCGAAGCCTGCGCGATGCCGATCTCCCGGCTCAATGCCTGGATCGCGGGCCTTTCCGACCCGCTGGCCGTGGACCTGAAGGCCGCCATCGGCGCGCGTCTTTCCGCGCTGGAGGAGATCGGCCTCGGCTACCTGAGCCTGGACCGGCCCGTCGGCACCCTGTCCGGCGGCGAGGCCCAGCGCTGCAAGATCGCCAAGTACATCAACTCCTCCCTGTCCGACGTGCTGTACATCCTGGACGAGCCCAGCGTAGGCCTGCACAACCGCGACATCGAGCGGATGAAGCAGTCGGTCCGGCGCCTGCGGGACCATGGCAACACGGTCCTGCTGGTGGAGCACCATCCGGAGATGATCCGCATCGCCGACCATGTCGTGGACCTGGGCCCCGGCCCGGGCATCGACGGGGGCCGCATCGTCTTCGAAGGCTCCTATGAGGACCTTCTCCGCTCCGGCACGGCCACCGGCTCCCTCCTCGGCGCCCCGATGCCGTTCAAGGAGCACCCCCGGAGATGGCCGATCAGGTCGGCCATGACGGACGACGTCATTCCGAGCCCTGAAGGGTCCTCTGTCATTCCGAGCCCTGAAGGGGCGAAGGAATCTTGTCTCCACATCGAGAACGCCACCCTGCACAACCTCAAGGGCGTCACCATCGACCTCCCCTTGCACGTCTTCGGCGTCGTGGCCGGCGTCGCGGGCTCCGGAAAGAGTTCGCTGATGGAATGCTTCCGGCAGGCCTGCCCGAACCCGGACGACGTGGTGTACATCAGTCAGGAGAACATCGGCGTAAGCCTGCGGTCCACCCCGGCGACGTACATGGAGGTGGCCGGCGACATCCGCAAGGCTTTCGCCAAGGCGAACAAGATGAAGGAGGAGTATTTCACCTTCAACGGGAAGGGCGCCTGCCCCGTCTGCGGCGGCAAGGGCGTCATCGTGTCGGAGATGGCCTTCATGGACGCCATCGAAACCACCTGCGAAGCCTGCGGCGGCCTGCGCTACGCGCCCGAAGCCCTGGCCTACACAGTGACCGGCGCGACGGGGGAGACCCTGAACATCGCCCAGGTCATGGACCTCTCCGTGCGGCTGGCGTCCGCCTTCTTCCGCGGAACCGTCATCGAGCAGAAACTGAAACCCCTCGTGGACGTGGGCCTGAAATATCTCCATCTGAACCAGGCGCTCTCCACCCTCTCCGGCGGTGAGCTCCAGCGTCTGAAACTGGCTTCCTACCTGGGCGTGGAAGGGAAGATCTTCATCATCGACGAACCCACGGACGGTCTCCATACGCAGGATATCCGCCACATCATCCGCCTTTTCGATTCGCTTGTGGACCGCGGCAACACCGTCTGGCTCATCGAACACAACCTGGATGTCATCCGCAGCGCCGACTGGCTCGTCGAACTGGGTCCCGGCGCCGGTGAGGACGGCGGCCGCATTCTTTATTCCGGAGTACCAAAAGATGTCAAAGCTTGCAAGAATTCCGTGACGAAGGAGTATTTATAGTCGGTATGACTCAACTCTTGCAACAGCTTGTCGACAATATCCTCCGCGATGTGGAGGCGGATGTCCACCGGGCGGCCTGCCTGCCCGGCGGCGACATCGCGGAGACGCTCCGCTATGCCGTCGAAACGGTGGAAAAACAATATCTGGCGCGGAAGGTGAACGCCCGCACCAAGGCCGAGACGATCGCCCGGTATAGGACGGAGGTCCTGGAGGCGCAGGGCTTGGTTGACAAGTCCGTGCGTGAAGCCTTCGCCCGATACCGGAAAGCGCACGCCATCGCCCTGCTGGAGTATCCCGCCTTGCAGATTAAGGTGGAAGAGGAGCTCCGGAAGCGGAAGATCCGCTATCTTTTCGAAACGCAGATGGACCGGAACATCCTGACCGTCCATATCATCAACGAGTATTTCTTCGAGATTCCCCTGACCCTGGAAAACTCGGAACGGACGCTTGGACTGGTGGGCTATTTCATCCATCGGCCCGAATACGCCCACGAAGAACTGCCCGAAATCCGGAAAGTGTGGAGCCGCCAGCTGGCCCGGCAATGGGAAAAGCTGACGGCGGGCACGGTCAGTACCGTCTGATGCTGGCGCCCTTTCCCAGTTTCTCCAGGGCGTTTTTCATCTCCAGCAGCGCGGCGAGCGTCTCATCCAGGAGACCCTCCTGATTCATTTTCTTGTACGGGACATAGAACCGGACCGTCGTCATCGGGTTCAGCGCCACGTCCACGCGGGAGCGGTAGCGCTGGCCGGTCACATCGACCTGGAGACCCTTTTCCCGGAAGAATTCCGTCAGGATGACCTTGGCCGAGACGGCGTTGATTTCGGATATTTTCCGGCCCCGGAGATACCGTTCCTTCCGGAGCTGCGTCTGCGCGAACAACAAGGGCTGGAAATGGGCCATGACCTGGTCCAGTTCGGCCGTGTCTTTTTTGGTCAGCCGGTCCAGGAAGTGGCGTGGCTGGGATTTTCGGTACATCCGGCCGATGTAGTCGAGCTCGAGCTCGACGCAGCGGTCGACGTCGAAACGGCCGGTGGACCGGATCCATTCGAGGTATTCGGGGATGACCGCCTTCATGGCTTCGGCCACGATCTCGTCCTCGGTCATTTTGAAGAAGTCGCCCATCTTATTTCAACTCCATGATGCACACGCGGCCGGATTTTTCCATCCAGTGGTGTGAATGATCATAACTCTCCTTGTCGTTGCATACCCAGACGAGCTTGCAGCGCATGTTTTCGGGAATGACGGGTTCGGGAGCGTAGCCGTCCGTCAGGATGACGAGCCCGTCATAGCCGTTTTCATGGGCATATTCGATGGGCTCCTGGAAGGATGTGCCGCCGCGGCCGAGGACGGTGACGTCACGGATGACTTTTTTGAGGGTCTGCACCACCTGCACGCCCGCGTCGAACTGAATGACGTCCACGGCCGTGAAGCCGTAGCGGAAGGCGCTGTTGATCACGCCGAAGAAATAGGCCAGGTCCGAAGAGGAGATGGAACCGCTCACGTCCACGGCCACGAGGAGTTTGGTGTCGAACCGGCGGATGGAGCCCATGTTCTCGAAGCCCGTGCGCCGGTTGGGGCGCATGCGGGTGAGCTTCCGCTCCGTGGAGAGGATGCTGGCCCGGAAGCCGGACAGGACGTTCCTCCAGTTGATTTTCGCCTTGGCGGAAGCCTTGAGCCGCTCCGCGAAATTCCCGGCGAGGGATCCCCAGTCCTTGCAGCCTTCAATGATGCCGTCGATCATCGCGACGGCGAGCTCGTCCTCGTCCCAGAGTTCGGACAGCGCCGTGTTCTTCTCCGACTCGCCGGCGAGCCGTTCCGTGCGTGCGTCGCCCGGGCCGCCTCGGCCGGAACTTTTGCCTTGGCCGGCCCCATCGCCTTGACCGAAACCCTCTCCCTGACCGGCACCCTCTTCGCTTCCCGGCGGCAGCAGCTCCTGGATCCGGCGGGAATACCACTCGTATTCGCGCCCGCCGGGGAGTTCGTAGTCGCCGGGCCGGTCGATGTTGAAGTTCCCGAAGTGATAGTTGTCGCCGATGGTGATGTTGCTCCCCACGGAGACCGCCTGCTGGGAGCAGGCGTCGGGCTTCCGCTGGTAGGGATGCTTGAGCAGAATGCGGATCGCTTCGGCCCGGAGCGCCTGTTCCAGGGCATCGTCCCCCATTTCCTTGAGGAAATCGGGGTTGTATTCCACCCTTCTGGCACCGGAACGGACGGGGCAGGGCATCTGGGCGTTCGCCTCGATGCTGTGGGTGCACAGCACCTGGAAGAGCGCCGGCTCGGAGATGAACCAGCGCTCCAGGATCCGTGTGATTCTGTCTTTCATCTAGCGGATGCTCTTGACGTAGAGAACCATCGTCATCGTAAGCACCGCGCACTCGCGGGCCATGAAGGAGACGGCCTTGGGGTAGGTGCCCTGGACATAGAGGTTCGCGAAGTGGGCCGCGGCCTCCTTTTTCTCCTTGGCCAGGAAGTCGAAGTAGGCTTCGACGTTCTTCCGGGCGTTTTCCTTGGCCGTACCGGTCAGGTTCTCCACTTCCAAGTGGCGGAAAATGCCGTCGTTGACGACCGAAAGCTGGTGGAGTTCGTAGCTCCGAAGGGTGGGCAGATGCTTTTCCAGGTTCTGGAGGACATCCCGTCCGGAGAGAATCTTGCGGGCGGAGATGCTCGAAACGAGGGCGCTGGCCGCCTTGGGGCCGACGATGGAGGAGACGGCCTTGGTCACGACGGACGTGATTTCCCCCACACCGGAGAGGATGTCGCTCACGCGTTTCCAGCCGCGGCGGTCCGGCGTCTTGTCCAGGCCGGTGTCGGCTCCCTCCTTGGCGTCGGGGTCCTTGTCCAGCCACATCGGGCTTTCGCGGATGAAGTCGCGGACGCGGACGTCCACTCCGGCCTGGTCGGCCCAGAGGAGCCATTCCTGGACGGTGGGACGGAAGGTGACGACGTTAAAGCGGGATACGAGGGCCGGGTCCAGGTCGGTGAGCTGATACTGGTCGCCCGCGTTCACCGCGGAGATGATCCGGCTGCCGTCCGGGAGGCTCCGTCCCGCCAGCTTGCGGTTGAGCGCCAGGTCCATGATGGTCTGCAGGACCTCCGGACGGGCGCGGTTGAGCTCGTCGAGGAACAGGACGATGGGCTGCCCGTCCAGCGGGAACCACCAGGGCGGCATGAACTCCGTCTTGCCGGTGGACTCGTTGCGGTTGGGAATGCCGATCAGGTCGCCCGGATCGGACATCTGTCCGAGGAAGAGGGGGACGACCTTCATTCCCTTGGCGGCGAAGTACTCGGTGAGGATTTCGGACTTGCCGATGCCGTGGTTGCCCACCAGCATGATGTTCTGGTCGGCGGGCGTCATGTCGAGGAGCGCTTTCAGCTCCGTGATGCTGATATTGATGTTTGCCATAGCTGCTGGATTATACGGGTAATATAGCGAAATATTACGGATTAATCAGCCATCGGGCGTTCAAAATCCGATTTTTCGTCCGGATTTGTCCGTGGAGAGCCTTTCTTCGTCGCAGTAGGAGACGAGTTCCTCCAGTGTGGCCTTGCTTCCGGAGAGGACATAGCCGACGGCCGCCTTGCGGGCGATGTTCTCGATGTTGCCGCCGGAGAAGTCGTAGCGGGCGGCCAGGGTATGCGCGTCTTCCTCGGAGATGTCCTTGAGCATGGACTTCCAGATTTTCGCGCGGGTCTCCGCTTCGGGCCTGCCGAACTCCACCTTGAAGAGGAAGCGGCGGGCGAAGGCCTCGTCACAGAAGTTCGAGGCGAGGTTCGTCGTGGCGATGAGGATGCCGTCCAGATTTTCGAGGCAGTCCAGGCAAATGTTCTGAATCGCGTTCATCATCTGGTCGACGCTGTCCTGCGGGGATTCCAAACGCTTGGTGAAGATGGCGTCGGCCTCGTTGAAGAGGAGGATGGGCGCCAGCTCGCTGGTGCGGCACATCTCCCGGTAGGTCGTGAACACGCCCTTGACGATTTTCTCGGAGTCGCCGACCCATTTGCTCTTGAGCTGGGACATGTCCACGGCGAAGATGTCACGGCCCGTCCGGCGGGCGAGCTCGTACGCTCCGGCTGTCTTGCCGCAGCCGGCTTCGCCGGTGAAGAGGACCGCGAAGCCTTTCCGCATGCCCATTTCGCCGAGGCGGCGCTGGACACCGGTGAAGTTGGCGGGTTCGAGCAGGGTGGTGAGCCGGTCCATCTGCTCCGCGACCTTGCCGTCGTAGAAGAGCTCTCGGGGCTTGATGGCCGAAGCCGGGACGAGATCCCGGTGCCTGGCCGCCTGGGGCTTCGCCAGCATGACCTCCGTGAAGAAGGTGTTTTTGACCTCGTCGGAGAGAGCCAGTTTGTCGGTGTCCTTGAAGTTGTCGTCCCCGCCGAAGGTGACGAGTCCGTTACGCTGGATGTACAGATGCTCGTTGGCGATGGCGCGCAAGAGGCGCTGGTTGTCCTCGAAGAACTCGGTGAGGTCGAGGAGCTTTTCGACAGGGAACGCTTGGTTGCCGAAGGAGACATACCGGTAGCAGAGCGCGAGGAAGAAACGCTTCTCCGTATCCGTGATGACCGATTCGGGCAGGACTTTCAGGGTTTTCTGGCAGAACACCAGGTGCTGGTTGTCCTTCATCAGCGTCAGGAGGTCCTCCAACAGGCGGTCCGCGTCGATATTGTCCCGGAGGAAGTCCGAGAAGACGGCGTGGAAGCGGGAGAACAGTTCGTCGGCGGTCAGGCCGGTGCGCTTCACCGGCTTGAATTCCGTGTCCTTTTCGATGGCCTTGACGGCTTCCCGGCAGATGACGTACCGGTTCCCCCGGTTGGTGTGGTAGATGATGTTGTTGTCCTCCAGCTCCCGGAGTGCTTCCCGGAAGCCGATGAACTGAATGTTCGAGCAGCCGATGTAGCCGGAAAGGTCTTCGTCGTCACAGCCGTTCTTGGGGGAGTTCTCCAGAATGGCGGCCAGGAGGACGGCGCCGTTCGTGCTGACGCCGAATCGCTCCTGCACCCGGCAGATGTCGTCCTTCAGGGTGACGGCCGTGCCCTCGCCGAGGCCTTCGGCGTCGACTTGTTTGAAAATGCGGTCCAGGCTGGCGGCGAGCCCCGGGATCTCCGCGCTCCCGGGGTTCCAGTTTTTCTCGTGTTCTTTCTTTCTCATGCTACGCTGCGTTTCCGAGTCTTTTCCTGACGTGATATACGGCCATATAGACGGCGCTGACGGAGATGTCTTCGCGATGGGCGATCTCTTCCGCCTCCATATCCTGCATCAGATAGAGGAGTATCCTTCTGTCCCTCTCCTGACGAAGCCTTCCGAGAAGGTCGTCCGCCATTTCGTCGTTGAGGACGTTTCTGTCGGCGTCGTCCGCACCGACCATGCTTTCCATCTTGTGCACGGCGTTCTCGTCCATCGCGCCCGAGATGAACGACCTGTTCATCTTCGCTTCCGCCGCGTCCTTGACGACGTTCTTGGCAATCGTCCAAATCCAAGAGAATTCCTTGCCCTTTTCAGGGTCGAAGGACTCTCTGCCGCCCCATATGCGCAGGACGACATCTGACACGAGGTCCTCGATGTCATCGGAAGAGAAGAAGCCGCTGAAATGCTTGCTGACATAGCTCCTGACGGCCTTGGCCGCCACCGTTCTGTAATCTTTGGGTTGAATCGACAATCTGCTCATCTATAACGTGTTATTAATCATGTTCCAAGACGTTTCGTGCGAGGGATGACCTTGGCGAGGGCGCGTGGCGGCCTCGCCGGGAAGGCCCGGAGAGAGGGACATAGGGGGCTATGCGGGGGGTTACCTGACTGACAGTACTGACATGCGAGTACCGCTTAAATCAAAATCTGTGCCAATAATGTGAATTTTGCGCAAAAATACGCGTAAATTTTACATTGGAATTTGCGTCAAATTTACATTGAAAATTCAAATTCTCCAAATTTTTCCGCATCTTTCTGCGGGACGAGGACGGATTCGATGCGGTCCGGGTCGGAGAGGAACTCGCGGAGCCGTTCCATCGGGATGTCCAGGTCGGCTTTCTGCGTTTTCGTGAGCGTCAGATGGATGACATCGTCCGAGATCCGGAACCGGGCGACGATGTCCATCGGGTCCAGCGCCGAGTCAAGCAGCTGTCGGACGGTCACTTTTTCAATCTCTTCCGCCTTGCGGCGGGCTTTCTTTTTCATGTCGGCCGCCTTGATGCCTTCCACGAGGTCGTCCATCGCCTTGTGGACTTCCGGCATGGCGGCGTCGAGCGCCAGGAGCAGTTTTGCGAGCATGGCGGGCGAGAGTTTCGTCGGGATGACCGGGCATATGCCCGGCTCCATGACCCGCAGGGCGCTGGTCACGCAGGGGGTATCTTTCCGAAACAGACGATATTTCCCGTTCGCGAGCCGCAGGGTTACGTGTTTGTGGCTCACGCTGATGTCCGACTGCGGGACTCCGCTGCGCAGGAGCTCCGCCACCGTCTTCTCGACAGGCGGCACGTTCCCGGTCAGGGTGTCCTGCTTGGCGAGATCGCCGCAGGCACGATACAGGATGACGGCCCACATGGAATCCCACCCCGGCCAGTCTCCGTAGTCTTCCCGGTCGACGCCGTCATAGTGCTTCAGGAATCCTTCCACATACCCTCTGACGAGCCGGACGACATCCTGGGAGAGGTTGCCGTCGTCCCGGAGGACTACTTCCGGGAGAAAGGTGTCCTGCCAGGCCTGGCGGGAACCGGAAACGATGATGTTTTTCTTAAATGGGAAAATCATACTTTCTTATACCTTCGTCACCCCCTTTTCTTTCATGTTCAGACTGCAAAAAAAGAGATTTATTGTGCCAAACCACCGCACATCTCGTAACAAAGGTTCTTTTTTTCGTTCCAGACCCACATCGAGTCGATAATGGGGGTCCGGGGCACCTCCCCGGAGAGAGAGATGGCCAGGCCGTAGAACTTCATCCCCTTGGTCTTGTTGGCGCGGATGAGCTCCAGAACGCTTTCGCTGACGGGAGCCCAGAAGAAGTCCGAGACGCAGAGGATGTCCGCGCAGGAGAATTCCTTGTCCCGGGGGATGAGCTCCCGGAAGACTGTGCCGAAGAGTTCGTCCTCGTTGTTGCCGCCGGCACACCCGTAGGACAGGAATTCGTTCAAGGCCCGGCGCTGCTTCCGCAGGCTCTTCACGGCGAAGGAATCCAGTTCGTCATTGCCGTATCTGACGATGATCACCTGCCGGTGCCGCCGCTTGGCGATGATGGTGACGGCCATGGCAAGGGCGCGGGCGACGGCTGAAGGGCGGCCTTCCATGGACCCGCTCCGGTCCAGGCAGATGACGACGGGGCCGTCTTGCCGCAGGACCGGGCCCTGGCTGGCGGAGGCCGATGCGAACACCTGGAGGCGCTTCTCGACGAAATGGCGGAAGAAGACGTCCTCGGTCTCCCGTCCGGCGAGCAGGGCGATCTCCGTGGGAAGGAGATTGCTCAGGTCATCCCCCGTGGTGATGCCGGCGATGTCGGATTTGGCGGCGGCGGGGAAGCGCCCGGAAAGGGCCTTCTCCTCACCGCCGGAGCGGCCGATGAGCCGGGCCAGCTTCCGGAGCGAAGGCGGGATGCTTTTCAGGAAGCGGAGTTCCTCCCGCCGTTCCTCTTCGCGGGAGAGCGGTTCCTCGTTCCCTTTCCCTCTGCCGTTCGTTTCCACCCGGGGCCGCCCTTCGCCTTCCCCGGCATCGGCGGGACCGGGCCGTCCTTCCCCGGAGTCGGATCTTCTTCTCATCACAGCCGTGAAGATGAGGTTCGAAAGGAAGTTTTCCAGCCGCATCAAGGCCTCGTCCCGGGAAAGGTCCCGGGTGTCTAGCAGGTCCTGCGCGAAGGTTTCCAGCATTCCGTGCGCTTCGTCCCGCCAGGCTTTCGTCACGCGGACGGATTCCTTGAAACGGGGGTCGCAGACGCCCAGGACCAGGATTTCCCGGATGAGGTCTCCGCCGGCGGCCCGGTCGGCGAGGACATCCTCCACGTCGTATCCGCCGAGACTGGCGGCGATGCATTCGTCGAGGAGCGCGTCGACGAGTCTGGAATACAGCATCATCTCGCGGATGTCACGGACTGGTAGCGGCGCAGCTCCCGGCCGAGGGCTTCGTATGCGGAGAGCGGCCGGGTGAACAAGTTGGCGTCCACCATCGTCCGGAGGGTGTCAATGCGCCCGTCGGTGGCGGCCATCAC
>JAEEGJ010007925.1_pt1 | contig 29802 bp, 20 predicted proteins | sample 8958761 | NCBI WGS metagenome assembly JAEEGJ01 (sample SAMN16246546, study PRJNA631951) | gut metagenome | biome: gut microbiome; feature: rumen; material: RS-attached | host: Bos | place: Iran: Karaj | collected 2018-10
GGACAATTACGTACAGATCAACAAGCTTGAGAAGCCCGATCCGACCGATACCCGCATCGCCAAACCGGCCATCACGCCGATCATGATGAACCGCGACGCTTCCAGCCAGTTCCTGCGCGACCTCCAGGCCTCGACCGTCACGCCCATCGAACCCGTGTTCGTGGACTACCAGAAAGACATGTCGATCCTCAGCGCCAAGAACGACATCCCCGTGCTCTACAAGAAGAACGTGAGCAACGGCACCTTCCAGCTGTCCTACCACTTCGATACCGGCAGCTACGCCGACAAGGTGATGCCCTTCGCCTCCGACTACCTCACCTTCCTGGGCACCGACGACATGACCCCGGAAGAAGTGCAGAAAGCCTTCTACAAACTGGCCTGCAGCATGTATGTCAGCTGCTCCGGTGAAGAGACCCAGGTAACGGTAAGCGGCCTGGCCGAGAATATGGAAGAGGCCATGCAGCTGGCCGAGAAGGTCATCGCCCACGCGAAAGCCAACCCCGAGGCCCTGCAGATGCTCAAGTTCAACACCCTCTACGAGCGTCGCAACGCCAAGCTCAACCAGCGCAGCAATGCCCAGCGGATGACCGCCTACGCGATGTACGGCCCGAAGAACCCGCAGACCAACGTCCTCTCCGCCGCCGAACTGATGCAGCTCAGCGACGAGGCCCTGCTCGAGAAGATCCACCACATCTTCGACAATGAGCACAAGGTGCTCTACTACGGCCCGCTCGCCGAAAATGAAGTCGTCGACGCCGTCAACAAGTATCACCAGGTTCCCGAGAAACTCAACCCCGTGGTCAAGGGCGATCCGTTCGCCTACCTGCCGACGAAAGAGAATCAGGTCGTCCTGGCTCCCTACGACGCCAACCAGCTTACCCTCCAGGCCTACTATAACACCGAACTTCCGTTCAGCGTGGAGACCGCGCCGATCATCCGCCTGTACAACGAATACTTCGGCGGCGGCATGAACTCCATCGTCTTCCAGGAAATCCGCGAAGCCCGCGGCCTCGCCTACAGCGCCCGCGCCAACTACTCGATCCCGACCGACCTCGACCACCCGTCGCTGTTCACCTATTCCATCGGTACCCAGAACGACAAGCTGATCGACGCCCTGAGCGCCTTCGACGAGATCATCAACAACATGCCGGTCTCCGAGAACGCCTTCAACATCGCCAAGGAGTCGCTGCTCTCGAACCTCCGCACCGCCCGCACCGTCAAGGGCAACGTCCTGGCCTCGTATCTCGCCGCCCAGAAGCGCGGTCTCGACTACGACCTCAACAAGGTCATCTACGAGAAAGTCCCCGCCCTCACCCTCGACGACGTGATCAAATTCCAGCAGGAATATGTCAAGGACAAGCCGTACACCATCGGCATCCTGGGCCGCAAGGGCGACCTCGACCTCAAGTCGCTGGAAAGCTACGGCAAGATCAATCAGGTCACGACCGATGAAATTTTCGGTTATTAATTGAAGTTTTGCAAAATTGGTATTATCTTTGCCTTTCCGGACGAACGATAACAAAAACACTTAAACTTTTCAACCATGGCTTACAAAATCACTGAAAATTGCGTTGCTTGCGGTACCTGCATCGATGAGTGCCCGATGGGTGCCATCTCCGCCGGTGACATCTACAAAATCGATCCTAACGCCTGTGTCGACTGCGGCACTTGCGCCGGTGTCTGCCCGCAGGGCGCCATCGAACAGGAATAATCCTGCGATCGACTTGATACGAAAAAAGACAGCCCGAAAGGCTGTCTTTTTTGTATCTCCTGGCGGAGTCGATTCTACTTCTTGAAGAGCGATACGATCCACAGCAGGATGCAGGCGCCGATGACCGCAGTCAGCAGGCAGCCCCACCAGGTGGCGCCCCAGCTGACACCCAGCCAGTTCAGCACGTTGCCGCCGATGAAACCGCCGAGGATGCCGACGATCAGGTTCAACAGGAATCCGTTGCCGGAGCCTTTCACGATCTTACCGGCCAGAAAACCGGCCAGGGCTCCCATAATAATACTGAGAATAATGGTCATAAAGGTTTGTGTTTAATATATTACGATTCCAAATATACAAAAAATTCGACAAATAAAACAATGGATGCCCGGTCAAGCCTGACATGACGATGTATGACGGCATATGACGGCATATGAGACCGCGGTGAGCAGAACGGCCTGTTTGACACACAGATAGCCGTAAAACTGACTGCGGTGAGCGGAATGGCTCGTTTGACACACCGATGGCCGGAAAACTGACGGCGGTGAGCAGAACGGGTCCGTTTGCACACCGATGGCCGAAAAACTGAGCGCGGTGAGCAGAAGGGGTCCGTTTGCACACCGATGGCCGAAAAACTGACGGCGGTGAGCGCAGATACCGCTTTCGCACACCGACAGAGCTAGATGACCGATTAGGAGAACGGCCACTGTCACATTACCCTCTTTCTGTCCTCACCGGAACAGAAAGACATTCGCCGATTCCCTCTTTCTGTCCCCGCCGAAACAGGAACGATTTTATAATCAACTGATTTACAACATATTAATTCGAACGATTTTGCAAAGGCTGCGCGCAGACGGAGAAGGAATGATTCTGGAGCGAATTGGCGACAAAAGGGACGTGGGCGGGCCTGTGCAGGGAGCGGTGGCCGAAGGAAAGGGCTTGGGCCGACAGGCACTGGCCCTGACGAGGCCATGACGGCGCTTTGTTCGACGAACGTTCCGGGCCTCTCAGGCCCGGATAAGGAGGAGTTCGCCGTCAAGCGAGCGGTGCCGCTCCCTTTTTCGCCACTGAGCGGAACGAATCGTTCCTTCTCCGACGGAGCCAGCCCGTCCGACCGCTCGATCGCGTCAGGCCGAACGCCGTCGCGTCCATCCGCGTCAGTGCGAGCCCGGTCAAGCCTTGACGGAAAACCCTCGAGGCCACTGTCAGCGGGCTCAAGTGGGCTTTTGACAGGGGTGAGCCCGGTCAGATAGCGGTAGAAGGGCGCAGAATGAAGGGTTAGCGGGCTCACGACGGCAAATGACGGGTGTGAGCCCGGGAGACCCTAGGCTGAGGGTTGTCTGACAAGGAATCAGCGGGCTCACGGCGATGGAAAACAGTGCGGGCTCACGGCGACGGGAGTTGGGGCGGTTATCTCCGCCAGGCCGGAAGAAAGCCGCGGGAAGGGCAGCAGCAGCACGACCAGGCGCTAGGGCTGGCTTTCTTGCCGGCCTGGCAGGATAACCGTGGTTTCATCGGGGGCTGCGCAATTATGTGCATGCCTGAAGGCGAACTTCCGTAGCTGAGGCGCTTTTCTCCCGTCCGGGACGCGGGGAGCCCTCCTTAGCTCCCCGCGTCCCGGACGGGAGAAAAGCGGGCAGCGACCGCTTGTTTTGCCGCGACGACAGTGTGTGGCGGCTCAGGTTGATGTCGCAGACGGGGTTCGGACGATCCGGGCTGAAATGACACGGCGACGGCAACGTGGGAGTGCCTACGCTGTCGTCGTGACACGTTTGCAAATCATGAAGTCGGCGGAGGCGAATCTTCCGCTGCAACGGACTCAGCTGACTGTCAGTGAGATGCTAAAAGTGATCCCCCCGAAAAACAAGGGGATCACTTTACATAAACGGTTGATTTACTGATGCGTACATTGCAGTGCAAAAAGAGGGGCACCAGTAGTCGGCGGGCTCGGCGGGGCTTTTGACGGGGGCAAGGACTAAGGCGGTTATTTCGCGACGGCGATGACTGTGTCGATGTCTTCGAGCTGGTCGGAGGGAAGGGTGATGGTCAGGAAACCGTCTTTGGAAAGGTCGTAGGACAGCGGGGTTCCGGAGAGAAGGGAGACGGCGCCTTTGCGCGAAGGGTTCGTGCCTTCGGGAAGCGGAATGATCAGCTTGCAGCGGCCGTCGCCCTGGGGAAGGGTTTCAGGGGCGAGGACGTGGAGGAAGAGCGTCGTGGCGTTTTGCGTGGTGACGCCCCAGGGCTGGGCAGGGACCGGGGTGCTCGTCGTCCCGTCGACCGACCGGCTGTGGGCGCGCATCCAGACGCCGAGACCGCGAAGGCGGTCGAGGGCCAGGGGCGGGAGTTCGCCGTTGGCCATCGGACCGATGTTGATCAGCAGATTGGCGTTCTTCGCGGCGGTGCGGACCAGCAGGTGCACCAGTTCCTTCACGCTCTTGTAATTCGTGTCGGTAATCCGGTAGCCCCAGGCGCCGTTCATCGTCTCGCAGGTTTCCAGCGGCAGTGAACTGATGTTCTGACCGGAAAGGCCGGCCTTGTTTTCGCCGGGAAGGTCACGCTCGAACATCTGGAAGTCTTCCCCGTCGAAGGGGGTGATGTGATGGTTGTTGCCGATCAGGCATTCCGGCTTGATTCCGTGGATATAGGCGTAGAACTCGGGCATCCGCCAGTCGAAGCCGGGATCATTGTCGTGATCCCAGATGCCGTCGAACCACAGGGCGGACAGGTTGGGATACTGGGTCAGGAGTTCCCGGACCTGCGCCTTCATGAAGTTGAAATAGTGGTCGTAGTCCTGCCGGTCGCCCTTGCGGCCGGTATTGAGCCCGGTGCGGCCCTGGGGATAGTCTTCCCGGATCCAGTCGAGGGTCGAATAGTAGAGATGGAAATCCAGGCCCGCCGCCTCGCAGGCCTTGGCCAACTCGCCCACGATGTCGCGGCCGAAAGGCGTGGCGTCGATGATATCATAGTCCGAAGCGTCGGTCCGGAACATCGAGAAGCCGTCATGATGGCGCGAGGTGAAGGTGATGTAGCCTGCACCGGCATCCTTGAAGGCGGCCAGCCACTGCGCGGCGTCGAACTTCACGGGATTGAAGTACTGTGCGGCGATGGAATAGGACGCATTGTCGATGCCGGAGGTCTGCAGGTACCATTCGCCCTGCGCATAGGTGGCATAGAGGCCCCAGTGAAGGAAGATGCCGAGCCGGTGCTGCTGGAATTCAGCGCGTGCGCGCAGATTTCCTTCGGAAGGGACGTAAGTCTGGGCGGAAACGGCGGCGCTCATCGCCAGGACGGCCGCCAGGAGGATCAATAATCGTTTCATTATCTGTCTTGGGTAAATGGCTTATTAGAGTTCTTTGACGATGTCGCGCAGCGGAATGGCCTGGAAGGTGATCTGGGCCACGGACGATTCATAGAGGATGCCCACCGTCTCCGCATCGATCATCGACAGGCAGGAGTATCCCCACCCTTCATCCTCGTCGAGCAGCAACTGGTTGACTTCCTTCCAGGTCATGCCGTCGTCGAGCGAGGCCTTGATCGTGATGTGGTTGCGGCCGCGCACCGTATCGGGATTGGAGAACAGCAGGATGTGCCGGCCCAGCACGTTTTCGTCGGCCTTGACGGCGATGAGCGAGGCCATGCAGACCGATTCGCGCAGCGCCTTGCGCGAAGTGGGGTGCTCCGTCCAGGTGCGGCCCAGGTCGCGCGTCGTGGCCACGGAGCGGCTGCCGCCGCGGTTGTCGCGCATATTGAGCATCAGCGTGCCGTCGGATAGTTCGGCCACCTGCGCCTCGGTCACGGAGTCCTTGGCCGCCGCGTGGCGGTGCCAGGTCTGCCCGTGATCCCGGCTGTAGATCAGGCCCGAATGCGGCGTCCGGCCGCCGTCGAAGAACGTATACTGCATCGCGAAGACGATCGTGCCGTCAGACGTGGTGATGCCGCGGCCCGGGCCCTGGAAGAAGAAGGCCCACGACGAATCCTTGAGCGCGGGCGTCACGCTCACGGGTTCGCTCCAGGTCCGGCCGTCGTCGGAACTACGGCTCATCACCAGTTGGGCGGTATATTGCGGCGAGAGGCCGGGGACGGTGCTCCACCAGGTGGTGCCCACGCCCATGCCGTGGCACCAGATCGAGGCGATCCAGGCGTCGCCGGTCACTTTGTCGACCAGGATGGCGGGGTCCCCCGCCCCGTTCTGCGCGGCCGGCAGGCCATAACGCTCCCCGAAGGAAATGGGCTTCCGCATCTTTTCCCAGGTCCGGCCGCCGTCGGTCGAACGGCTGAGGCCGATATCAATGTGCTCCTGCAGGTCTTTGCTGTTGTTGTAGCGGACGTCATAGACGGCCAGCAGCGTCCCGTCGTTGGTGGTCACGAGGCCCGGGATGCGATAGGCATTGCTGCCGTCGTCGCCCGCCTTGCGCACGCCGATGCCCATCCGGTGGACGATGCCTTCCGGCGAAACCCGGCACAGGGCGACCGGGCCGCTGCCCGTCGCCGCGCTGACCTGCGCCGTAATCACGTCGCTGAGCCGGGCGCGGCGGTGTTTCATTTCCACGCCGATCCAGAAGTAATTGACGCCGGGGAACAAATCCTGCGAAGCTTTCAGGACGACCCGGCCGGACGGGCGGCGCACCCGCGCCTTCAGCACGGAATACGAAGGGTTCGCCTTCAGCGTCTTGCCGGGCTCCAGCGAGGAGATGTAATCAACCGGGCGGAACGCGTCGAAGCGGCCGGTGCGGGTTTCCGTCCCGCCATAATACAGTTTGACGCTGCGGATCGCCTTCAGATTGGTTTCCGGGCCGAAATCGAGCACGAGTTCATCCAGCGACCGCGGACTCCCGTCGGTCGTGATTTTCAGCTCGAAGAGCACGTTGTCTTCGCGCTCGATCAGGACAGGCACCTGTTTCTCACGGACATATAGCGTATCGGCTGCGGCGGCCCCGAAAGACGGGGAAAGGAGCGCCGCAAGAAAAAAGAGGAGCAGCATGGACTTGTTCATATCTTCAAAGTTAGGAAAATTGCGCGAGAATTCATTAAATTTGTAGGAACGTATTCCTATCGTCCGTAAACCATGAACCGTCTCCTTTCCCTCCTGTCCGTTCTGTTGCTCTCGGCCGGCCTGGCCGTCGCCCAACCGTTCAATCCCGCAGCGTCCCCGCAGGCGCAGGTCGTATCGGGCAACGCCCGCTTCACCGTCCTGACCGACCGCCTCATCCGTATGGAATGGTCGCCTTCCGGCCAGTTCGAAGACCGCGCCACCCTGGCCATCGTCAACCGGAACCTGCCGGTTCCCCGCTTCACCGTCCAGCAAGGGCGGAACGGCCTGACGATCAAGACCGCGGCCGTGACCCTGACCTACCGGGGCAACGACGCCTTCTCGGCCGACAACCTGAAAGCCTCGTTCAAAATGAAGGGCAAGACCGTCACCTGGCATCCCGGCCTCGACGCCTCCGGCAACCTGCTGGGCACGGCCCGCACGCTGGACGGCTGCTCCGGTCCGGAACAGATCAACTACAGCGACCCGATGGAGCCCGGCATCCTTTCGCGCGACGGCTGGGCCGTGGTGGACGAAAGCGCCCGGCACATCTTCGTCAAAGATGACAGCGACTGGGGCGAGTGGGTAGCCCCCCGTCCGGAAGAAGGCGTACAGGATCTCTACCTGTTCGCCTACGGGCACGACTACAAGGCCGCGCTGGCCGATTTCACGAAAGTGGCCGGCAAGATGCCGCTCCCGCCCAAATACGTGTTCGGCTACTGGTGGAGCCGCTTCTGGGCCTACACCGACGACGAATTCATCGGCCTGGCCCGGGAATTCCGCAGCCGCAAGCTGCCCATCGACGTGATGGTCATCGACATGGACTGGCACTACACCTGGCAGGGTGCCGCGCGCCGGCTGGGCCGCGACGAATTCGGCCAGGGCATCGGCTGGACCGGCTATACCTGGAACCGCGACCTGATCACCGACCCGGAAGGCATGCTCAAAGAGATCCACGCGATGCAGCTGAAGACTTCGCTGAACCTGCATCCGGCATCGGGCATCGGCGTCCGCGAGGAGATGTACCCCGCCTTCGTGGCCGACTATCTCTCCCGCACCGAAGACTACGACGGCCCGAAAGGCTATGTCCGCGACAACGGCTACCACGCCGCCGTCCCGTTCCGGATGGACCAGAAGGCCTGGGCCGACGCCTACTTCAACTCCGTCATCCATCCGCTGGAGCGGCAGGGCGTGGATTTCTGGTGGCTCGACTGGCAGCAGTGGAAACTGAGCAAATACGTCCCCGGCCTGAGCAACACGTTCTGGCTGAACTATACGTTCTTCAACGACAAGGTCCGGCGCAGCCGCGGCCTGGCGCCGGAAGATGCGCCGCGCCCGATGATCTACCACCGCTGGGGCGGCCTGGGCAGCCACCGCTACCAGCTCGGCTTCTCCGGCGACACGCAGATCAAGTGGGAGGTGCTCGGCTTCCTGCCGTGGTTCACGTCCACTTCCTCCAACGTACTCTACGGCTACTGGGGCCACGACCTGGGCGGCCACTGGCAGCCGAAAGAGACGCCCACCGAGCCCGAACTCTACACCCGCTGGCTGCAGTACGGCGTATTCTCCCCCATCTTCAAGACGCACAGCACTTCCTCCAACATCCTGGAGCGCCGCTTCTGGGCGTTCGAAACCCATTTCCAGTATATGCGCGAAGCGCTCGAACTCCGCTACGCCCTGTCGCCCTACATTTACAATATGGCCCGCAAGGCTTATGACACCGGCATCTCCCTCTGCCGCCCGCTCTACTACGAGTATCCGGAAGAGGAGAAGGCCTACACCTGGAAGCAGGAGTATTTCTTCGGCGACGACATCCTGGCGGCCACGGTCTGCGAGCCGGTGGATTCCGTCAGCGGAAAGGCCGGTCGTGACGTATGGCTCCCCGCCGGCAACGACTGGTACGACATGGCCCATCACCGGATGCTCCGCGGCGGCACCGTACAGCAGCTTTCCTACACGATCGCCGAAAACGCCTGGTTCGTGAAAGCCGGCGCCATCATCCCGATGGCGGAGCCCGGCATCCAGAATCTGCAGCAGCAGAGCAATGTCCTGCGCCTCTTCCTGGCGCCCGGAAAGGGCACCGGAGAATGCACCCACTATGAAGACGACCAGACCAGCCAGGCCTACCCCACCCAGTTCGCCCGCACGAAGATCACCCGCCAGGGGAATGCTTCCAGCCTGACGGTCACGATCGGCGCCCGCGAAGGCGCGTACCGCGGCATGCCCGCCAACCGCCGCTGGACCCTCGTCCTGGGCGGCGTCGACCGGGCTCCCCGCGCCCAACTCGCGGACGGAACGACCCTCTCCGCCTCCTATGACCCCGAAACCCGCGAATCCGTGATCGACCTGCCGGAGCATCCGGCCGAAACGGTCCTGAAAGTCAAGATCAATTATTGATGACCATGAAAAGAATCACCCTCCTGCTGCTGGCTGCCACAGCCGCCCTGTTTTCCACCTTCTCCCTCACCGGGCAGAACAAACCCGTCACACCGACCGAAGAGGAGACCCTGATGCGCCACTGGATCGCGACCCTCGGCTCCGATGACTTCGGCGGCCGGATGCCGATGACCCCATACGAAGACAAGACCATCCAGTACCTGGCCGGCGAGATGAAGGCGCTGGGGCTGGAGCCCGCGTTCGGCGACAGCTATTTCCAGAAAGTGCACACCATCGCTACCGTCACCCGCCTGGCTGAAGGCAAATGGCGGATCAAGGGTGCCAAGAAGAAGACCGACCTGCGCCAGCCCGAAGACCTCGTGGTCTGGACGGCCCGCGCCACCGGCAAGATCGAAATTCCCAACGCGGAATTCGTCTTCTGCGGCTTCGGCATCGACGCGCCCGAATTCGGCTGGAACGACTTCGAAGGCGTGGACGTCAAGGGCAAGATCATCATCGCCATGGTCAACGATCCCGGTTTCTACGATCCCTCCCTGTTCCAGGGCAAGAACATGACCTACTACGGCCGCTGGACCTACAAGTTCGAGCAGGCCGAACGCCTGGGCGCCGCCGGCTGCCTGGTCCTGCACAACACGGCGGCCGCCAGCTACCCCTGGAGCGTCTGCGCCACCCACGTGGGCAGCAACCTGGCCCTTTTCAATGAGGAAACCCGCAACGCCGGATCGCTCGCCGTCAAAGGCTGGTTCCACGAAGACGGCTGCCGCAAACTCTTCGAGGTGGCCGGCGTGGACTTCGACAAGACCCTCGCCGCCGCCAAACGGCCGGGCTTCAAGTCCTTTGTCCTGAAGGCGAAAGGCAGCCTCGCCCTCAACATCTCCTGCGAAATCCAGGGAACCTGCAACGTGGCGGGCGTCCTGCCCGGCACCGACCTGAAAGACGAAGCCGTGGTCTTCAGCGCCCACTGGGACCACTTCGGCCACGGCACCCCCGACAATACGGGCGACGCCATTTACAACGGCGCAGCCGACAATGGTTCCGGAATGGCGGCCGTGCTGATGCTGGCCAAGAAATACGGCGAACTGCCCGTCCGGCCCCGCCGCTCCATGGTCTTTCTGATCCCCACCCTGGAGGAAAGCGGCCTGTTCGGCTCCGAATATTACTGCGAACACCCGGCCTTCCCGATGGAGAAGACCGCGGCCTGCATCAATTTCGACTGCATAGCGCCGGAGCCGCTGACACACGACGTGGTGGTGCTGGGCGGTGGGAAAACCTGCCTCGACGCCTACATCCAGGCCTGCGCCGCCGCCCAAGGGCGGTACGTGGTGTTCAACGACGACAATTCCGACGGCTGGTTCTTCCGCTCCGACCACTTCAATTTCGTGAAAAAGGGCGTTCCCGCCGTGGTGATCGAATACGGCAAGGACCTGGTGGATCCTTCCCGCCCCAACAAGTATCCCCGCTCCGACTGGTACCACAAACCGTCCGACGAGTATAAGGAAGACTGGGACTTCGCCGGCACGGTCGCCCACGTCAATCTGATGTTCGGCGTCGGTCTCTCCGTGGCCAACGCGGACCGCTAAAGCATTCCCAGCGATGAAAAGAAGATCTTTCCTCAAGGGCATGGCTGCTGCCGGCGCCACGACCCTGCTGCCCGCCGGGGCGGTGGGCGGCCTGCTCTCCGCCTGCAAGAACGAAACGCAGCCGGCATCCCCGGCGTGGAACTTCGATGAAATCATCGACCGTTCGGGCACCTGGAGCATCAAATACAACCGGGCGAAAGAAGGGCAGCTGGCGATGTGGATCGCCGATATGGACTTCAAGACCGATCCGGCCGTCAGTGCCGCGATGCGCGAACGCATCGACCGCGACGTCATCGGGTACACCTATATGCCCGATGACTTCGCCGCCGCGATCCAGCACTGGCAGCGCATTCAGCACAACTACGAAGTGCCGACCGAATGGATCCACTTCTGCCCCGGCGTGATCACGTCGATCAACCAGGCCTACCTGACCTTCTCGGAGCCCGGCGACAAGATCATCGTCCAGACGCCGGTCTACAACCCCTTCTTCGACTATGCCCGGAAACTGGGCCGGATTCCCGTGGAGAATCCACTCATCTTCGAAGACGGCCATTACCGGATGGATTTCGAAGGGCTGGAGCGCCTGATCGACAAGCGCACCAAGATCCTGGTCCTGTGCAATCCCCAGAATCCCGTGGGCATTCTCTGGCCGCGGGAGACGCTTGCCCGGCTGGCGGAAATCTGCGACCGCCACGGCGTCCTTGTCATCTCCGATGAAATCCACTCCGACCTCAACCTCTTCGGCAAACCGCACCTCCCCTTCTGCAGCGTCAGCGATACCGCCGCCCGCGTGGGCATCATTTTCTCGAGTCCGTCGAAGTCCTTCAATTTCGCCGGCCTGGCCAGTATCGCCTACTGTATCATCCCGGACGAAGAGAAGCGTACACGCTATATGGACGGCCTGGAAAATGCGAAACTGGCCGAAGCCTCGGTTCTCTCGGCCATCGCCCTGATCGCCGCTTACTCGCACGAACCCGTCTGGCTCAACGACCTGAAAAAATACCTGGAAGGCAACATCCTGCGGGTCGAGGAGTTCTTCCGGGAGCACGACCTGGGCATCCGGGCCATCCGGCCCGAAGCGTCGTTCCTCTGCTGGCTGGACTGCCGCGGAATGGGCCTGCCCCAAAAAGAGGTCGTGGACTGGTTCCAGGAAGACGCCGGCGTCCTGATCAACAACGGCGCGATGTACGGCACGGGCGGCGAAGGCTTCATCCGACTCAACGTCGGCTGCCCGCGCAGCCTCGTCGACGAAGCGCTCAGCCGCCTCGTCCGCTAATCAACTAAATCTCGGCAATGACGGAAGTGACGGCCTTGACCAGGTCGCCTTCCCGGACGCGCACTTTCGCATCGACGGGAAGGAAGTAGTCGATGCGCGATCCGAACTTGATGATGCCGCACTGCTCGCCGGCGCGCACGGCCAGGCCCGGCTTCGAATAGCAGACGATCCGGCGGGCAACGCCGCCGGCCAGCTGCTTGAACATCACCTCGCGGCCCTCTGCGGTCCGAATGACGGTGCAGCTATGCTCGTTTTCCTCCGAAGCCTTGGGTTTGAAGGCGAACATATGTTTACCGGGATAATAATCCGCGAAGACGACGTCGCCGGTCACCGGCCAGAAATTCGCGTGGAGATCCCAGAAATCCATATACACGGAGATCATCAGCACCTCGCCCTGGAAATAGCTGGATTCCCGGACGGTCTTGATGTGGGTCACCTTGCCGTCGGACACGGCGGAGACTACGTGGTTGTCGCCCACGGGTTTCCGGTCGGGAACCATATGGAAATAAGTCTGCCAGCCAGCCACCCAGAGCAGGGCCAGCGCCAGCAGTACTTTGAGCCACCATTGCGGCACAAAACAAAGCACGACGGCGATCAACACGGCGCTGAACAGGTAGACGAGCAGAACCGTTCCGTAAGTATTGCGGTCGAGTTTCATAACAGATGGAAGAGGGCCAGATAGACGGCCACGAGCGGGAAAACAAATAGCATATCGTCGAAGCGGTCGAGCAGACCGCCGTGGCCGGGAATGAGTTTGCCGGCATCCTTCACCTGCGCGTGGCGCTTGAGCAGCGATTCAAAGAGATCGCCCAGCACGCCGAATACCGACTCGATGCCTGCGATGGCCAGCCAGTGCGGCCAGGACAGCTCCGAAGCGCCGAACGTAATTGACACCAGCCAGGCGGCCAGGAAAGCGAACAGTGTTCCGCCCAGGACGCCGATCCAGGATTTCTTGGGCGACAGGGCCGGGAAAAGCTTGCGGCTATTGGGCCGCTGGCCCAGCAGCATCCCCAGGGAATAGGCCCCGATGTCGTTGCACCAGATGATGACGAAAATGCCCAACAGCAGTTTCCAGGTGTAGGCCCCGTCAACGGGAAAAGCCATCAGGACCGCCGCCAGGAAGGCCGGCAGGACATAGATGAGCGGGAAATAGACGGCAGTCGGGAATTCGTGCCCGGCGGCGCCGTCAAAAAGCAGGAAGATGGAGGCGGCGATGACCGGCAGGAAGGCGGTCATCATCCACCGGGCGTCCAGCCCGGACTGGAGCATGAAGAAACCCAGGGTAAAGGCGAGCAGCGCGGCCAGGATGATGCAGACGGCTTCCTTGCGGAAACGCTTTCCGACCGTCAGGCGGTAGAACTCCATCGAAAGACCGGCGATGAGCAGATTGCCCAGCACCAGGAAGCAGGCAGGCGCCAGCAGACCGGCTACGACGACGACAAGAAATAAAATGCCACTGCCCGACCGGGTGGCCAGCACCTTCAAATCCATGCTCAGGCCTCCTCCTCTTTTTTCGTTTCAGACTGCGGCGTCACTTCCGCCTCTTCGTCGCGCAGCATCTTGTTGGGATCGACGCCGCCCTGGCGGGGGCCGAAGATCTCTTCCAGATCCTCAGAGAAGACCACCTCGCGTTCGAGGAGCAGAGCGGCCAGTTTCTCGAAGCCTTCCCGGTTCTCGGTCAGGACTTCCGTGGCCGTGGCGTGGGCCTGGTCAATGAGGCGTTTGACCTCGTCGTCGATCAGTTCGGCCGTCTTCTCGCTGTACGGCTTGCTGAAAGCCATTTCGCGGCTGCCGGTGGAATCGTAGTACGAGAGGTTGCCCACCTTCTCGCTCATACCGAAATACGTCACCATGGCGTACGCCTGTTTGGTGAGTTTTTCCAGGTCGCTCAGGGCGCCGGTGGAGATGCGGCCGTTGACCAGTTCCTCGGCCACGCGGCCGCCGATGGTGGCGGCCATTTCGTCCATCATCTGTTCGGTGGTGGTGAGCTGCCGCTCTTCGGGCAGATACCAGGCAGCGCCCAGGCTCTGTCCGCGGGGGATGATGGTCACCTTCAGCAGCGGGTTGGCGTTGGGCAGCAGCCAGCTGACCGTGGCGTGACCCGCTTCGTGGTGGGCGATGGTATTCTTCTCTTCGGGCGTGATGATCTTGCTCTTGCGCTCCAGGCCGCCGACGATGCGGTCGATGGCGTCGAGGAAGTCCTGTTTCTCCACCACTTCCTTGTTCTTGCGGGCGGCGATCAGGGCCGCCTCGTTGCACACGTTGGCGATGTCGGCGCCGCTGAAGCCCGGCGTCTGCTTGGCCAGGAAATCGATCTTGAAGCCCGGCGCGAGCTTGATGTTGCGCAGGTGCACCTTGAAGATCTCGAGGCGTTCCTTGAGCTCGGGCAGGTCGACGTGGATCTGGCGGTCGAAACGGCCGGCGCGCATCAGCGCCTTGTCGAGGATGTCGGCCCGGTTGGTGGCCGCCAGGATGATGACGCCCGAGTTGGAGCCGAAGCCGTCCATTTCGGTAAGCAGCTGGTTCAGGGTATTCTCCCGCTCGTCGTTCGACGTGAAGCCGGCGTTCTTGCTGCGGGCGCGGCCCACGGCATCGATTTCGTCGATGAAGACGATGCAGGGGGCCTTTTCCTTGGCCTGGCGGAACAGGTCGCGCACACGCGAAGCGCCGACGCCCACGAACATTTCTACGAAGTCGGAACCTGACATCGAGAAGAAGGGCACGTCGGCCTCGCCGGCCACGGCCTTGGCGAGCAGGGTCTTGCCGGTGCCCGGAGGGCCGACCAGCAGGGCGCCCTTGGGAATCTTGCCGCCCAGGTTGGTGTATTTCTTCGGATTCTTGAGGAAGTCCACAATTTCCTTGACCTCGAGCTTGGCCTCTTCCATGCCGGCTACGTCCTTGAAGGTGACCTTCACGTTGTTGGACTTCTCATAGAGTTTCGCCTGCGACTTGCCGACATTGAAGATGCCGCCGCCCGCACCGCCGCCCATGTTGCGCATGGGGCGCATGAAGAGGAAGAACATGGCCAGCAGCATCAGCGGGAACAGGATCCACTCGATGATCGGGCCCCAGTAGCTCTTGTGCTCTTCCACCACCACCTTGAAGCGGTTTTCCGCCGGCAGCGATTCTTCCAGCGCGGCGAACTGGGTCTCGGCGTCGAATTTCTCGGAGACCAGGAAATAGAAATGCGGGCCGCCCTTGGGTTCGCGGCCGCCGTACAGGTTCTTGTATTTGTCGAGGGCGGACTGCTTGAGGAAGATTTCGCCCTTGTGCTCGTTGCGCACATAGACCAGTTTTTCCACGTCGCCGCTCGTCAGGAGGGTCTCCTTCACGTCGATCCATTCGCGCTTGAGGGGATCGGCCGTGCCGGTGCTCGACCACATATAGGCCAGGCCGAGCAGCAGGACGAGATAGATCAGGGAAAACCAGTTGAAACCGCGCCGGGGCTGGCGGCTGCGGTTGGAAGGATTGTTCTGCGGGGCCCTCTGCCCCCTATTGTTGTTTTCCATCGGTTGTCCTAGTCGGTATATTCAGTTTTAACGGCATCGGCCCAGAGGTCTTCGAGACGGTAGAACAGACGCTGGTCCGTCAGGAAAATGTGGACGACAATGTCGCTGTAGTCGAGAATCACCCAGAAAGCGTTCTCGCGCCCCTGCTTGCGCAGGACGCTGCGGTCGCACTTTTTCTCCATCATCTCTTCCACGTAATCGGAAATGGCCACGACCTGGGTGGTCGAGTCGGCATTGCAGATCACAAAGTAGTCGGCGATGGCCGTACCGATCTTCGTCAAATCCAGGGAAACTACGTTCTGGGCTTTCTTTTCCAGCATCGCGTCGGCAATGACGCGGATTTCATCGCTCATATTCATGCAAAATCGATTATCTTTGCCAAAGTTTTAACTTACAAATATACAATAATCTTACAAATATCCGGCCGTCACGGCCGAAACTGCAAAAATGGCAGAAAACATCCGCTGGTTTGACACGATCGACTCGACCAACACCCGCCTGGTCGCCCTCCATTCGGAGCTTCCCGACCGTACGGTATACGCGGCCCGCTTCCAGACGGCGGGGCGCGGACAGCAGGGCAACCGCTGGGAGAGCCGCGCCGGCGAAAACCTGATGTTCTCCATCCTGCTCAAACCGGATTTCCTGCCGGCCTCCGACCAGTTCATCCTGTCCCAGATCGTCGCCCTCGGCCTGCTCGACTATCTCCAGTCGCGCGGACTGACAGCCACCATCAAATGGCCCAACGACATCTACGCGGGCGACCGCAAGATCTGCGGCACCCTGATCGAAACCGGACTGGCCGACAAGCGTGTCTCCTGGGCCGTCGCCGGCATCGGACTCAACGTCAACCAGCAGGCCTTCGACCCTTCCCTGCCCAATCCCACGTCGATGACGCTGGAAACAGGGCGGAACTTCCAAATCGAGGACGAACTGCCCGTCCTGGTGCAATGCATCCTGGACCGGTACGACAAGCTGGATTCCCCCTACGCCCGCAACGGTTTCGACGCGCTCTATCTGGAACATCTGTACCGGCGGGGCGAATGGCATTTCTTCGAGGAACTCCAGCCCAATGAGATTCCGGCCGAACACCGGTCGGGCCTCCGGATCGAGGCCCGAATCCTGGGCATCGACCCGGAGGCCCGCCTGCTGCTGGAACACCGCGACGGAACCTTGCGTTCCTACGGGTTCAAAGAGATCAAATACGTCCGCTAGTTCCCTGCCAGGGCGCGGATCGCCGCCTTGGGATCGTCGGCCGAGAAGGCCGCCGAACCGGCCACGAACACGCCGGCACCGAGCTTTTCGAGTTCGGCGATGTTCGACAGGCCCACGCCGCCGTCGACTTCGATGAAGCAGTCGGCTTCGGCGGAAGCGATCATCTCGGAGAGGACGGCCACCTTTTCTGTGGTTTCCGGAATGTATTTCTGCCCGCTGTAGCCGGGATGGACGCCCATCACCACCACATAGTCGATCTGACGGAGATACGGGATCAGCACCTCGGCCGGCGTCTCGGGATTGATGGCTACGCCCGCATACATGCCCAGTTCGTGAATCTGCTTGATGCAATCCTTCAGGTGACGGTCGTTACAGGCCTCATAATGAACACTGAGATACTGGACGCCGAGTTTGGCGAAACGCTCGATGTAACGCCAGGGCTCCACGATCATCAGGTGGGCGTCGAGGGGCTTTTCCGCCACTTCGGCGATGGCCTTGCAGACCGGGAATCCGAAGGAGATGTTGGGAACGAACAAACCGTCCATCACATCGAGATGGAACCAGCCCGCCGCGCTCTTGTTCACAAGCCGGCAGTCGCGATGCAGATTGCCGAAATCGGCGGAAAGCATCGAGGGAGCGATCAGTCTTGCCATAGGTCTACAGGTTTTTGAGGACATCGAGCAGCACGGCATAGAAGCGGTCGAGCGAAGCCAGGTCGAGGCGCTCGCCGGGGGCGTGGACGCCGCGGAGCGTCGGGCCGAAGGCGATCATGTCCATATCGGGGAACTTCTCGGTAAAGAGGCCGCACTCGAGGCCGGCGTGGATGGCACGCACCACGGGTTCTTGGCCGAACAGCCGTTTGTAGGAGGCGACGCACACGTCTTTGACGTGGGAATTCATATTGGGCTTCCAGCCGGGATAACCGTCTGAATGTTCGACTTTTGCGCCAGCCAGTTCAAGCACGGCTGCAACACGCTGCGACAGGAAGATGCGCTGGCTGTTGACGGAGCTGCGCTGCATCGTGCCGACGCGGATCTTGCGGCCGGGCTCCATCTTGACGGAGGCCAGGTTCGTGGAGGTCTCGATCAGGCCGGGGATGTCGGCGCTCATCGCCGCCACGCCGTGGGGAATGGAAATCAGGGCGTCGATCAGATTGCCGGCCGTGCGGCGGTCGATGGCGCCTTCCGTCCAGGTGACGGGTTCGGCGTGGAAGTAGAGGCCCGGATCGGTCACGGCATATTCGGCCTTGAGGCGCGCCGCGAAATCGTTGAACCGGTCGACGACCTTCGATTCGCTGCGGGCCGGGATGGCGACGACGGCCTCGCCGCCGCGGGCGATGGCGTTGCGCTTGTTGCCCGCACCGATCCAGCAGAGGTCCACGTGATACGGGAGGATCTCCTTCAGGAAACGGGCGATCTGCTGGACGCCGTTGAAGCGTCCCTTGTCGATATCGTCGCCGCTGTGGCCGCCCTGACCGCCGCCGACGGTGAAGCGGGTAACCACGGCACCGGGCAGCAGTTTGCGCTCACGATAGGTAAACGTGCCCACCGTATCCATGCCGCCGGCGCAGCCGACGCAGAAGTAGCCCTCGTCCTCGTCGTCGAGGTTGATGAGCGTCTTGCCGGTGATGAAGCCTTTCTTGACGGCACGCGCGCCGTCGAGGCCGGTCTCTTCCGATACCGTGAAGAGGCATTCGAGGCGGGGATGCGGAATCGAATCGTCATCGAGGATGGCCATCGCCGTGGCCACGCCGATGCCGTTGTCGGCGCCGAGGGTCGTGTCGTGGGCGATCATCCAGCCGTCTTCGATGACATATTGGATGGGATCGGTGGCAAAATTGAAGCTCGAAGTACTTTTCTTTTCGCAGACCATGTCGGTGTGACCCTGCAGGACGACGGCCGGACGGTCTTCATATCCCTTGGAAGCCGGTTTGGCAATCATCACGTTGCCGACCTTGTCGGTCTTGCATTTCAGGCCGCGGCTGGCGGCGAAACGCTGGAGATAGGCAACGATCTGCTCCTCGTGACCGGACTCACGGGGGATGCGGGTAATTTCCCGGAAAAAGTTCAATACGGATTCTGTGGTATTCATAGGTCGCTGTGGATTTGGCTGTTCATCTCCCCGGCGGCCCTGCCGCTACACGTTGAGCGACCGTTCGATGTCGTGGACATAACCGCGGAAACTGCGGTCGGTGTCCATCAGATCCCCGACTGTGTTGCAGGCGTGCAGCACCGTGGCGTGATCTTTACCGCCCAGCTGGGCGCCGATGGAGGAAAGGGAGGTTTTGGTGAGATTGCGGCTCAGGTACATCGCAATCTGACGGGCCTGCACGATTTCGCGCTTGCGGGTCTTCGAGAGGAACATCTCGTCGGTGATGCCGAAATAGGCGCAGACGGCTTCCTGGATCTTGGGGACCGTGATCTCGCTCTTGGGATCGGTGACGATCTTGTCGACCAGTTTGCGGGCGAGGTCGAGGGTGATTTCCTGGCGGTTGAACGTGGCGTTGGCAATCAGGGAGAAGAGGATGCCCTCCAGCTCGCGGATGTTCGTCTTGACGCTTTCGGCCACGAAGGCCAGGATGTCGTCGGCGATTTCGACGCCTTCGCGGGCGCACTTGGACTTGAGGATGGCCAGGCGCGTTTCGTAGGACGGCGGGAGGAGTTCGGCCGAGAGGCCCCACTTGAAGCGGGAGAGCAGGCGCTGGTCGAGCCCCTGCAGGTCCACCGGCGGCTTGTCGGACGTGAGGATCAGCTGCTTGCCGCTCTGGTGGAGATAGTTGAAGATATGGAAGAATGCACCCTGGGTGCCCTTCTTCTCGGCGAATTCCTGGACGTCGTCGATGATCAGCACGTCGATGAGCTGGTAGAAACGCAGGAAGTCGGCCACTTTGTTGCCGTTGTTCGCGCTCTTGGCGGAGCAGGCGGCGTTCATGTACTGGTTCTGGAAGGTGTTGGCGTTCACATAGAGGACCACTTTCTCGGGGAAGCGCTCCTTGACGGCGATGCCGATGGCCTGGGCGAGGTGCGTCTTGCCGAGGCCGGGGCCGCCGTAGATGAACAGCGGGTTGAACGTGCTGCGGCCGGGGTTGGCGGCGATGCTCAGGCCGGCGGAGCGGCCGAGGCGGTTGCACGTACCTTCGATGAAATTCTCGAAATTGTAGATCGGATTGAGGCAGGGCTCGATGTTGAGCTTGCGGAGACCCGGGATGGCCCAGGCGCTGCCGGTGTAGTGGTCGCCCAGTTCGGGGATGGGAAGATCCGCGTTGCGGACCCGGCCGCCCTTGGGGCGCTGCTCGATGACGACGTCTTCGAGAATGCGGACCTTGTAAACCAGGGAGGCGGAGGGGCCGATTTCCCGGCGGAGCACTTTGCTCAGCAGGTCGATGAAATGCTCCTCGATGTACTCCCGCCAGAAATCGGAAGGGACTTCGATCGTCAACCGCTGGTCTTCGAGCGAAATCGGCTTGATGGGGCCGAACCAGGTCTTGAAAGTATCCTCATTGAGGTTGTCTCGGAGGATTTCAAGACAGCGGGTCCAAACTTCGTTTTTTACGTCGGGGGTCATGTTCAGGTCTCAGGTTCCGACAACAAAATTGGGGAAAAATCGGGGATAAAAAAAACTTTTTTTTATTGTTTTTTTCGAAATTTTCGCAACTCGCTTATTTTCAAGATAAAAAATTTTCTCGCTTTTGTTTGTCGCTGATAATCAGTTGATTACAAACGCAATAAACGTTTATTTACCTGAAAATAATCTACTTATCAGAGCAGACAAGTTGAAAGGCCGCGGCGATCAGTCGACCGCGATGATGAAGGCGCCGGGAAATTTCTTTTTCAATGCGGGCAACTGGGCGGCCGCTTCCTCTTTCGTGGAAAAGTTACCAACAGAATATTTGTACAAACCGTTCATAAACCGGCAGGTGAAATCGGTGACGCCCTTGAGCTCGGAAGAGCCGTTTTGCAACTTTTTCGAGGCGGCCAGAATCTGGATTTCGAAGTGCGGACCGGCCGGAGCGGCTTGTTTTACGGTATCCTTGGCAGGAGCCGGCGCGGGTGCGGGTGCGGGGGCAGGCGCCGGAGCGGGTGCCGGTTTGCCAGTGGCGACATCGTCGTCGCCGTCGTATTGTTTCTTATAGGTGGAGAAGGCCCGGAAGATGTCGTTGGCGATTTTCTGCCGGTTGGTTTCGTTCACCAGGATGGAACGGTCGGACGAATTGGAGAGGAAGCCCACCTCGATCAGGACGGAGGGCATCGTGGTCCGCCAGAGGACCATCAGCGGGGCCTGGCGGATGCCGCGGCTTTTCTTGATGGGGCCGTTGCGGGTGAACTGGTTCTGCACGAGGGCGGCGAACGAGATGCTCTGCTCGAAATGGGCGTTCTGCATCAGGTTGAAAATAATATAGGACTCCGGATTGTTGGGGTCGAAGCCCTCGTAGGTGGTGGTATAGTCGTCTTCCAGCAGGATCACGGAGTTCTCGCGCTTGCAGACCTCCATATTGGAGGCGCTCTTGTCGGTACCCATCACGAAGGTTTCCGTGCCGGAGGCGGCGGTGCTTTTGGCGGAGTTCACGTGGATGGAGATGAAGAGGTCGGCGCGGTTGCGGTTGGCGATGTTGCCGCGCTCGGCCAGTTCCACGAAGCGGTCGGTCTTCCGGGTATAGATGACCTTCACGTCGGGATACTCCTTCTCGATACGGGCGCCGAGCTTGAGGGCGATGTCGAGGTTGATCTGCTTTTCGCTCAGCTTGCTGCTCTTGGAAATCGCGCCCGGGTCGTGCCCGCCGTGGCCGGCGTCGATGACGACCGTACGCAGGCGGACGCCGCCTTCGGGGCCCGGAACTGCGGCGGCTGCGAGGGCCGGCAGCAGCACGGCTAAAAGCAGCGTGAGGAGACGTCTGAACCCGATATTTGCGCGCGATGGCATGTTAGTTGCTGAAAAATTATTAATTTTGTCTTTTTGATCCGCGAGAGCAAATATACGAAATTTGTTTTGCAAAACATAAGAATATCGTCCACTCCCCTTTTCCGGGTCCTGATGGCCTTCGTGCTCCTGCTGGCTGCGGGGAATCTTCTCCGGGCGCAGGAACCCGACAGTCTGTCCGTCGTCCGTGACAGCCTGCGCGCGGTGGCGCCGCCGGACAGCCTGCCGCTCGTCCGCGACAGCCTGGGGGCCGTCCGCGACAGCCTCGACCGGACGGAGGACACCCTGTTCGTCCAGCCCAAGGGCATGATCGACCGGCCGGCCTTCTCGTCGGCCCGCGACTCGGTGATGGAGGACCTCGAGCAGAACATCATCTACTACTTCGGCGACGTCACCGCCAGTTACCAGGATATGCAGCTGAAGGCCGACTATATGGCCTACAACACCAAACTGAACATGGTCTACGCCCGGGGCGTCAAAGACACGATCACCGGCACCCTCAGCGGACGGCCGCAGATGACCACCGGCGGCAAGACCTACGAAATGGACGAGGTCTACTACAACTTCAATACGCGCAAGTCCATGATCAAGAACATGGCCACGCAGCAGGAGGAAGGCAAGCTCATCGGCGACAAGCTCAAGATGATGCCCGACCAGTCCATCAACATTTCGGGCGGCCAGTACACGGTCTGCGATGCGGAGCATCCGCATTATTACCTGAAGATGACCACCGCCAAGATCATGACCGGTCCCAAGCAGAAAACGATGTTCGGCCCGGCCTACGCCGTGGTCGAAGACGTTCCCCTGCCGCTGATCATCCCCTTCGGCTTCGTTCCCGAAAAGCCCGACCGCGCCAGCGGCATCCTGATCCCGACCTACGGCGAGGAAAACGCCCGCGGCATCTACCTGCGCGACTTCGGTTATTCTTTCGTCATCGGCGACTACCTCGACATCGCCCTGACCGGCGACATCTACACCTACGGTTCGTGGGCGGCGCGCCTGACCTCGCGCTATAAGAAAAGATATTCCTTCGACGGCTCCCTCTCGCTGAACTACTCCAACGACATCACGGGCGAGAGAGGCACCCCCTCCTTCAACCAGTCGAAGAACTTCGGCGTGACCTGGAACCATTCCCAGGATGCCAAGGCCCGGCCCGGTACCACGTTCCGTGCGTCGGTCAACTTCTCCAGCCCGTCGAACAACCGCTACAATTCCGCCAGCGTGAACGAAGCGCTGCAGAACCAGGCGTCGTCGTCGATCTCCTACTCCAAGACCTGGAGCGGCGTCTCCCTCTCGCTCAACCTGCTGCACAGCCAGAACTCGCGCGACAGTTCGTATACTTTCACCCTGCCCAACGTCACGTTCAACGTCAACCGCTTCTATCCCTTCAAGCGGAAGAACCGCGTAGGCAAGGAGCGCTTCTACGAGCAGATCTCTTTCCAGTACGGCGCCACGATGCAGAACAAGGTGGCCTTCAAGGCAAGCGAGTTCGCCTTCGACAAGAATATGCTCAACAAGATGCAGAACGGTGTCAACCACACCTTCGCCATCGGCCTGCCGGGATTCACCCTGCTCAAATACTTCCAGTTCACCCCCAGCGTGAGCTATGGCATGAACTGGTATTTCCGGGAACAGTACCGCGTGTACAACACGGAAACCAATCAGTTGGAAACGCGCTTCACCGACCAGTTCAGCACTTTCGGCGTGAGCCAGACCTATTCGGGCGGCCTCTCGATGAACACCCGCCTCTACGGTATGTTCACCTTCGGCAAGCGCAGCAAACTGCAGGCGATCCGGCATATGATCACGCCGTCGATGAGCTTTTCGCTGAGCCCGAACCTGGCTACGCGCGCCAATGGTATGACCTCCTATACCTACACCGACAAGAACGGCGTCGAGAAGACGGTGGAATACAACAAATATGCGGGGCAGCTTTATTCGCCGCCCTCCGGCGGACGCAACGCATCGCTGTCTTTCTCCGTAGCCAACAACCTGGAGGCCAAGGTGCTGAAGACCCAGGACCCCAATGCCCCGGAGCCAACCAATCCGAAAGACAAATACAAGAAGGTCAAGCTGCTCGACCAATTGAACCTGACGGGCTCCTATAACTTCCTGGCAGACTCGATGCGGCTTTCCAACATCAACGTCACCGCCAGCACCACCATCTTCGGCAAACTGGGCATCAACGGCAACTGCTCGCTCGACCCCTATGCCATCAATGAAACCGGCCAGCGCATCAACAAGCTCAACGTGCTGAAGACCGGCCATCTGGCCCGCCTGACCAACGCCAGCGCCTCGCTCTCCTACTCCATCAACGGCGAAGGCAAGCCCAAGGGCAACGACGGTCACGGCCAAGGCCAGGGCGGCGGACAAGGAAGCAGCGGCTCCGATTACGCCCGCATCTATTACCACCCGATTACCGGCGAATACATTCCCGGCGGCTGGGTGTACTACCTCAATCCCGAAATCCCCTGGTCGCTGAGCTTCAACTACAACTATTCCTACTCGCGTTCCTACCAGGTCGCCAACCAGCAGCTGCAGACCAAGCACAACCACATCCAGACCATCAGCATCGCGGGGCAGCTGCGCCTGACCAAAGCCATGAACTTCAACGTCAACACCGGCTTCGACCTGACCAAGATGCAGCTGAGCACCACCCAGATCAGCGCCACCTACGACCTGCACTGCTTCGCCATCACCGTGTCGTGGGTCCCTACGGGCCAGTGGGAAAGCTGGAGTTTCCGGATCGCAGCCAAGGCGTCCGCCCTGAGCGACCTGCTGCAATTCAAGAAATCAGCCAGTTATTGGGATAAACAATAATTTTTTCGTATATTTGCGAATCAAATCAAAAACCGGTGCCGACGGCTTTCTTTGCGGTCCCGGTTTCCCAATCCTTACAGATGTTAGACATAATTGAATTGAGCAACAAGAGTCAAGACGATCTTGTGGCTATCGCAAAAGAACTGAAGGTCCATAAACCCGAATCGCTCTCCAAGGAAGACCTGATCTACGCCATCCTCGACCAGCAGGCCATCGTGAGCAACGAAGATCCCAAGAAACGGACCCGCAAGAACCAGAAGAAGAAATCCGACAAGAATACCAATACGGCGGAACCCGCGCCCGCGGCTGAGGCGCAGGCTCCTGCGGCCGATGCCGCCGCGCCGGCCGAAAAACCGGCCGAGAAACCGGCCGAGAAAAAGAAACGCGGCCGTCCCAAAAAGAACGCAGCCCCCGCAGAAGGCACTCCCGCACAGCCCGAAACCGCACCGAAGCCCACTGACGCTCCGGCCGAAAAACCCGAAGCCCCCAAGGCGGCCGAAAAGCCCGCTGAGAAGCCGGCCGAGAAACCGGCCCAGAAAGAGCGCAAGCGTCCCCGTGTAAAAGAGGCGCAGAAGCCCGCCGCGCAGCCGAAGGCCGAAGAGCCCGCTCCGCAGCCCCTGCCGGCCCCGGAACAGGCCCAGCCGCAGCAGCCTGCTCAGCAGCCCCAGCAGCAGAAAGCGCAGCAGCCCAAGCAGCCGCAACAACAGCAGCAGCCCAAACAGCCGCAGCCGCAACAGCAGCCGCAGCAGCCGAAACAGCCGCGCATCGAATTCGAGGGCATCGTGGAAGCCACGGGCGTCCTGGAAATCATGCCCGACGGCTACGGTTTCCTCCGCTCCTCCGACTACAACTACCTCAACTCCCCCGACGACATCTACGTCTCCCAGAGCCAGATCAAGATGTACGCCCTCAAGACGGGCGACACCATCCTGGGCGAGATCCGTCCGCCGCGCGAAGGCGACAAATATTTCCCGCTGGTGAAAATCAACCGCATCAACGGCCGTTCCCCGGAATTCATCCGCGACCGCGTGCCGTTCGATTTCCTGACTCCGCTCTTCCCCAACGAGAAATTCAACCTCACCGGCCACGGCCACAACAGCAACATCTCCGTCCGTGTGGTCGACCTCTTCACCCCGATCGGAAAAGGCCAGCGCGGCCTGATCGTGGCCCAGCCGAAAACCGGTAAGACGGTGCTCCTCAAAGACATCGCCAACGCCATCGCCGACAACCACCCGGAAGTCTATATGATCGTCCTGCTCATCGACGAGCGTCCGGAAGAGGTCACCGACATGCAGCGCAGCGTCAAGGCCGAAGTCATCGCCTCCACCTTCGACGAACCCGCCGACCACCATGTGAAAGTGGCCAGCATGGTCCTCGAAAAAGCCAAACGCCTGGTGGAATGCGGCCACGACGTGGTCATCCTCCTCGACTCGATCACCCGCCTGGCCCGCGCCTTCAACACGGTGCAGCCCGCCTCCGGCAAAGTGCTCTCCGGCGGTGTCGACGCCAACGCCCTACACAAGCCCAAGCGCTTCTTCGGCGCGGCCCGCAACATCGAAGGCGGCGGCTCCCTCACCATCCTGGCCACGGCCCTCACGGAAACCGGCTCCAAGATGGACGACGTGATCTTCGAAGAATTCAAGGGCACCGGCAACCTCGAGCTCCAGCTCGACCGCAAGCTGTCCAACCGCCGCATCTTCCCGGCCGTCGACGTGACGCTCAGCTCCACCCGCCGCGACGACCTGCTCTACGATCCCGAGTACGTCAACCGCGTGTGGATCCTGCGCAACCACCTGGCCGACATGACCTCGCTCGAAGCCATGGAATTCATGAAGAGCCGTCTCGAAAAGACGCGCGACAACGAAGAATTCCTGATTTCGATGAACGGCGACAAATTGAGCTAAAGAAAAGTCAGACGACTAGCGGCCGGCCGAGTTCTCGGCCGGCTTTTTTTTGCTCTTCGAGAACAGCCAGGACATAAAATCGGGCATCTCGAAGGCCTTCCACCAGCACACGTGTCCGCAACCCGGGAACTCGTGGTAGCGGACGTCCGCGCCGGCGGCCTTCAGGGCGCGGTAGGCATCCCGGGAGCCGGAAACCGGCACGGCCGGGTCGCTGTCGCCGTGGTAGAGGCTGAACGACACGCCCTCGAACTTGCCGAGGCGGTCGGGATTGATGTCCCCGCAGATGGGAACGGCGGCGGCGAAGATGTCGGGATGACGGGCGACCGCGTCGAAAGCGCCGATCCCGCCCATCGACATCCCATAGATATAGACCCGGTCCGGATCGACGTCGGGACGCTGCAGGAACAGATGGACGAGTTCCATCACCTCCTTCATGATCTTGCTCTCCGGGTAATCCTTGGGGAAATCGTAAGAGTCCGGGCTTACATCGAAGGCCCAGGTATGGTTGGCCGGGCATTGCGGCACGATGACAAAGCAGGGATAATCCTCCCGGTTGCAAGGGTTCAGGAACATCTGGGCGCCGAAAATGGTCCCTTCGTTGTCATCGCCGCGTTCACCTGACGTATGCAGATAAAGGACGAGGGGGTATTGCGCGTCTTTCTCCTGATTCTCCGGCGTGAGATACCGGTACAGGAGGGTGTCGCCGTCGGCGCAGCGCAGTTTTCCGTATTCGTAAGTTTGGGCCTGCAACGCCACCACGGAGAAGAAGGCCAGGATTAAAAGACTCCAACGTTTCATAAATCAAAGCTAACAAAAATCGCTGACAAAATAGTTAAAAAATATTTTGCCAGTCAGAAAAAAGTTTCTACATTTGCAGTCCCAAAACAAAGGGACACCTCCTTAGCTCAGTTGGTAGAGCACGACACTCTTAATGTTGGGGTCCAGGGTTCGAGCCCCTGAGGGGGTACAAGAAAGGCTGCTTTTCAGCAGCCTTTTCTTTTTTGTACCCCCTCAGGTTCTTTGTGTGGGGCACATCCCCACACCCCTCGCACTCCGTGCGGCCGCCAGAAGGCGGCTTATCCAGACAAGTTCACTAAGAAATGATTATCTTTGTTTGATATTCTTAAAGGTTGTGAACAGGCTTGTCGATGAGTTGAGGGAGCGGCGGACGCTCGACGACCTGGGGCTTCGGACGTTGCTGGAAAGCGACGACGAAGGCCTCGTGGAAGCTTTGCACCGCAATGCCCGCGCGGTGGCGGTGGAACAGTTCGGCAAGGTGATCTGGCTCCGGGCGCTCATCGAATGGAGCAATGTCTGCCGCAACGACTGTCTGTACTGCGGCATCCGGCGGAGCAATCCGAATCTGGTCCGCTATTCCCTGACGAAAGACGAAATCCTGCAGAGCTGCGACCGCGCCTGGCGGCTGGGACTCCGCACCTTTGTGCTGCAGGGCGGCGAGAATCCGCCGGCGGCGGAAAGGCTCGCCCCGGTCGTGGCGGAAATGCGGGCATCCTGGCCCGAAGCCGCCATTACGCTTTCGCTGGGTGAACTCCCCTACGACACCTACGCCCTGTTGCGCCGCAGCGGCGCCAACCGCTATCTGCTGCGGCACGAAACGGCGAATCCGACTCATTACGGGCGCCTGCATCCGGCCGGGATGAAACTCGAAAACCGCCTGGCCTGCCTCCGCTCCCTCCGGGAGCTTGGCTATCAGACCGGCACCGGTATGATGGTCGGCAGCCCGTTCCAGACGATGGACGACCTGATCGCCGACATCCGTTTCCTCGAATCGTTCCGGCCCGAGATGATCGGGCTGGGCCCTTTCCTTCCCCACCACGACACGCCCTTCCGCGACTGCCCGGCCGGCAGCGCCGACCTGACGCTGCGGATCTATTCGATCCTGCGGCTGATGCTGCCCCAGGCCTGGATTCCCGCCACCACGGCCCTCGCCACCCTGCGGCCGGACGGACGCACCGCCGGCATCCTGGCCGGCGCGAATGTGGTGATGCCCAACTTCACGCCCGTAGAGCGGCGCGATTCCTACGCCCTCTACGACGGCAAGAGCCGCCCCGATGCCGAAGCGGCCGAAACCCTGCAACAACTCAAATCAGAATTAGATACGATCGGATACCATGTATAATCCTTCCTCCACCCATGCCGATGAATTCATCGACCACGCCGAAGTGCTCGAGACGCTGGCAGAAGCGGGCCGCGAAAGCCGCAACCGGACGCGCGTCCGGGAAATCCTGAACAAGGCCGCCCTGTGCAAGGGCCTCAGCCACCGCGAAGCGGCCATCCTGCTCGACTGCGACGATCCCGAACTCGAAGCGCAGCTCTATGCGCTGGCCGGCGAAATCAAGCACAAATTCTACGGCAACCGTATCGTGCTGTTCGCACCGCTTTATCTCTCGAACTACTGCATCAACGGCTGCGTCTATTGCCCCTATCACGCGAAGAACCGCACGATTCCCCGCAAGAAGCTCACGCAGGAAGAGATTGCCGAAGAGGTGCGCGCGCTCATCCGCACCGGGCACAAGCGCCTGGCCGTGGAGGCCGGCGAGGATCCGAAACACAATCCGCTGGAATACATCCTCGAGTCCATCAAGACCATCTACTCCGTGCAGGAAGGCGGTAACTCCATCCGCCGCGTGAACGTGAACATCGCCGCCACCGACGTGGAATCGTACCGGAAACTGAAGGCCGCCGGCATCGGCACGTACATCCTCTTCCAGGAGACTTACAATCGCAAGCAGTACGAGGAGCTGCACCCGACCGGACCCAAGAGCAATTACGCGTGGCACACCGAAGCGATGGACCGCGCCCAGGAAGGCGGCTGCGACGACGTGGGCGTCGGCGTGCTGTTCGGCCTGAGCGGCTACCGCTATGAACTCGTCGGCCTGCTGATGCACGCCGAGCATCTGGAAGCCCGTTTCGGCGTCGGGCCGCACACCATCAGCATGCCGCGCATCTGCCCGGCCGACGACGTGTCGCTCGACAATTTCCCGGATGCCCTGCCCGACGCGATTTTCCGCAAAATCGTGGCCGTGCTCCGCGTGGCCGTCCCCTACACCGGCATGATCATCTCGACCCGGGAATCGGCCCGGATGCGGGAGCAGCTGCTGCACTGCGGCGTATCGCAGATCAGCGGCGGCTCGCGCACGAGCGTCGGCGGCTACACGACCGAAGAGCGGCACGACGAGACCGCGCAGTTCGACGTGGCCGACACCCGGCCGCTCGACGACGTGGTGCGCTGGCTGCTGGAGCAGGACCACATCCCGAGTTTCTGCACGGCCTGCTACCGCGAAGGCCGCACCGGCGACCGTTTCATGTCGCTGTGCAAGAGCGGCAAGATCAGTCTCTGCTGCACCCCCAACGCCCTGATGACGCTCAAGGAATACCTGATGGACTACGCCTCCCCCGCCACCCGCGCCGAAGGCGAAAGGATGATCG
>JAEEGJ010007926.1_pt1 | contig 29797 bp, 28 predicted proteins | sample 8958761 | NCBI WGS metagenome assembly JAEEGJ01 (sample SAMN16246546, study PRJNA631951) | gut metagenome | biome: gut microbiome; feature: rumen; material: RS-attached | host: Bos | place: Iran: Karaj | collected 2018-10
ACTCTTTCAAATCTATCCATTTTTCTTACCTCCTAAAATAAACTCTTAATTTCATCACATAAGCCAAACTCTATAGCCTCTTGGGCATTCATATAATTATCAAATGAAGTTGCTTCATCAATTTCTTCAAGGCTTTTTCCAGTATGCTTTGCTAGAATCCCATTAGTTAATGCCTTGGTCTCCATAATTGAATCCGCTGTCTTCTTAATACTGGTTGCAGACCCTCCCGGTCCTCCTTGCATTAAGGGCTCATGAATCATACACTTACTGTGCGGCAGTATAAACCTCCTTCCTTTCTGCCCGCCTGCCAGAATAACTGCTGCCATGGATGCTGCCATCCCTGCGCAGTACATGTTGATTTCCATCTTCCCATCCAGCGACTGAATCAAATCGTAAATCACAAGTCCTGCACTCACTGACCCTCCGGGGCTGTTTATGATGATATCAACAGGCCCCATCGACTTTTGCAAGAATAACAACTCCTCAACAAAAGCCATTACCATCTCATCATTAATCTCACCATCCAAGATAAGCTGCCTATCCGTCAGAAGTTTCGACCTCAAGGTCATCTCCTTTCTTCCATCACTTGATTCATCAATATACGTAGGTCTCATTTTTCCCACCTCCTTTTCATTTGTTATGTCTATATTTTACGAAAAATAAAAGACCTACATTTGCAAAAAACTGCAAAGTTAGGTCTTTTGAAAAAATAATTAAATTATGTTTTGAGTTTACTCTACAATGAATCCTGCAGCATTACATATCTCGTAGCAATCCCATTTTTCCATCTGCATCTTGTATTGTCTTTCATTGCTCTTATATATTTTCCTACATATAAGTTCCAGTATCCTTTTCTCTCCTTCGTCCTCAGGTTTATAGCAAAGATTTGCCGACAGTAACAACTCATTGGTCTCCTCCCTGGTCATCTCCAACATATAAGCCATATAAATTACCACTTTTCTATTTTTCCTTAGGCTTTCACCATTTTTAATTCTGCTTAGTTTACTATCGTTTATTCCGGTATCCAGGCGAATCTGCTTGTTAAAATCACGCTTCCAGTTTGTAACAGCCCCTTCATATCTTTTATCATTTTTATAATTCTTTCTATCAGTATTTTGACGAGCTCTTTCTTCTATTTTATCATTCAAAATATTAGAGAATCTGTAGCTGGCTTTCCTTGCATTCTCCACTATCTCAAGGGCCTCTTCAAATCCCTCTCCCATCTCATTATCTGACACCTCATCCTCATCTTCAGGATAATCAGGCCACTCTTCAAACCATGACTCCAGATAATCTTCATATAGTTCGTCAGGACTTTTCTCCCTGTCTCTAAAATATCGGCTCCAGTTATTACCCTCGCTGCATTTAAATATGTCCAAATAAATATCATCATCATAATCAAGAATATGAAGTTGATCAACTAGCGAATCTACGACGGGCCCAATCTTATCGTCATTTACTGACTTTATACACATAAATGATACATATTGCATATCCCTTGTATGCACTTTATAAATTATCCGGGACATTGCAGAGAATATCTCACCATCATTTAATGTATAAACCTCATCTTCAGGTTTATAGCCTTCACTTTCTTTTTCCTTCTCATCATAACAATGATAAAGATTCTCATAATCGAAACTCCAGCATCCATCCATACAAATCATATAGTACTTCCCGTCTGCTCCTGACTGAAATGTAATATGATATTCATAATCAGACATATTATAATTTTTCTCATCACGATATTCTATCTTAAGACTCATAAATCCCTCCATACAAACAAATATATATCAGTATATCATCCTTTTCTTCTGCTATAAAGAGAAAAAACCAAGCCTTAACTTGGTCTTTTCTCCTTAAATATTGTTATATTACGGAATCCAGAGTATCTCTTTGGGAATCAAACATATCATAATCAATAGAACGTTTAATCATTTTGTTATAATCTATTTGATTTCTGCTATAGTATTCTTTTGTATAAGCCTTTGTGACCGCAGAGTAGAGTTTAATAACTCTTTCTATTTTTTCAGAATCTTCTAATGCTTCACATATTTTATTCTTATCTCTGCCAAAACACTCATATTTGGCAAATCCGTCAATCAAATAGTATGGAATCGGATATCTGTTTTCTATATTATCTTTCTTGACCTTCTCAGCTTTCATATAAAGAAGATATAATTCCAGCAACACCTCAATTGTAGTCTCCTTGATAAAATTCACCGCCGCATTATACTCAAGACTATTAAACGCAAGCATCTCTTTTTTATTCTTATATGCCGTTTGGCCACCCATAACAAAGGCATTTATTATTTGAAGAAGTTTTTCAAGTGGAATGAATACATCTGAAACCTTCTTCATTTCATCAAGGCCAAACTTAATTCTTTTGCCTGTATTTAATTTCTTAAGTTCTGTTATCGTTTTGTATTTTTCAGTAAATTTATTTTTATCGGATTGTTTGATAAGCAGTAAAAATCCCTTCTTCTCAAATTCAATTTGAATTCTTCTAAACTCGCTGGAATTTGCTACAAAAGTTTTCTCATCAATTGAATTTTGTGAATTGTTATACTTAACAATATTACGATACAGAATATCTTCATCCTGATTATCACGATCAATTTCTAGTATCTTCAGCATAACAAATGTATCTTTATATTGTTCTTCCAGTTCACATGGATCAAGATTGTTCAGGGCTTCATAAATGGAATTTACAGTCTGACAGCCATTTACAATTTGAGGATTATCGATTTCAAAAGACGCACTGATGTTATTGTTTGACGGATGTGTTTCAAACTTATGCATTTTATCACAAATTATCGTTATACCATTATTATAATAAAAGAAATTAATTCTTTCTTCCGGATCTAAGAGTGTTAAATAAATATTTTTATTAACTCCCTTATTACCTAGGTACTCCCTGATATTCATATCAAATATAGGATATCCTTTTTCAATTGAGTCGCGGAACAAACGATATACAGATACTACCGGTGTGAATACATATCTAGCATTGATAACATTGGCAAGTTTATAACTTTCTGTATTAATATTTAAAATCGTTCCTTTATTAACGCTTTCCACTTTAACAGTAATATTCTTTTTAACCTGTTTGATTTCTCCATAGTATCTTTCTTCGATATCCTTCAAGTAGAATATTTTAGCCTGATAATGCGGATGATCCACATTAAACTTTTTCACATAATCTTCTGCTTCTTTGTTTCTGTTATTATTTGTAACGAACAGCTGTAAATATACTACAAAATCACTGTTGTTCTTATACTTAGTAAAGAAAGCCTGTAATTCTTCGGACTTTTTATAAGTACCGTTTTCTAAAGCAGTTATTCCTCTTATTAAGAAATCATTCTTTACATACTCAGCGGTAATACTGGTTGAATCTGAATAAAACTTATTCTGAATAAGATATATCTCTTTAGTATCTTCATATATCTCATAAGCATCTATTCCCATATCGTGATAATCAATTATTTTTTCCTCAATTAATTCACTCTCTTCATAAAATAACTTGTCTAATATCCAGTAATTAAATGCCCACTCATCTTTTTCGATGTTTGCAATATACGGATGATCCTCCTGATATGCCCTAATGTCCTCAATAATCTGTTTCTTAAAATCACTCATTGTTTTTTCCTCCTTTAAATGTTCTGTACTGATTCTAATATTGATTTACTATCTTAAGTTCAGTGCCTTACAATCTTATTACCTCCTGCGGCTTTTTTTGAACTTCTGTAATTTCATTATAAAAACCGGCAATTAATCAGTTTTGCAAAAAACTGCAAAAATAGAACATATAAGAACAACGAAAGGAACACTATATGGACTACCGTTTTTGGGACTTTGGTAAATATGAAAAAGATATTGTCAATTCGAGAATAATATGATATATTCCTAACACATAGTGTAAGCACAACTCGAGGGTCAATAAATTTAAAAGGAGAATTGCTACACTTATGATTTTAAATAAATCTATTGAATCATTGTATACCAGCATGGCATATGATGATGCTTTTAGAACTTTGGAAACAGAATGCGATGACATTCTTGTTCCATATGTCAATTATGTTTTTAATGAGCATTTTGACAAAAGCGCTAGGATAACTAGATTACGGAATGAACATTTTATCAAGAATGAGAATCAATCAAGCGAAAGAAGAATTACTGATTCAAGTTTTGAAATACATCAAGATAATATAACAAAAAAATATCATCTTGAATGCGAAAGTAAGCCTTATGACAAATCCTTACTAATAAGGATATTTGAATATGATGCTCATATTGCACTGGATGCTGCTTCATATGACACATCCTCCATTAGAGTTAAATTTCCAAATACTGGATTGCTGCTCTTAAGAGGTTCTGATAAAGCACCAGACTCCGCACAGATAATTATTGAAGTTCCAAAGGATACCCTGTCATACGAGGTTCCAATCATTAAAATTTCTGATTTTAGCATTGATACGATATTCGAAAAATCTCTATTTTTACTAATTCCATTTTATATTTTCAATTATGAGAACGACTTAAAAACTATCAATGCTGACAAAAGCAGAATAGAATCATTAAAAAAGCTATATACAGATATTATTAACAAACTTGACGAGTATCAAAAAAACGGCATATTGTCCTCTCAAACATGTCGTGTTATAATTAGGCTAACACATAGTGTTTTATTCAAGATTACAATGAAACACAAGGTTGTTCAGCAGGAAGTAGGTGATATTATGGGTGGTAAAGTAATCGAATTTCCAGAAATAACTGCTTATCATGATGGTGTTACAGAAGGTAAAATAGAAGCCATATTAAATTCCATAAAGGGAATTATGAGTAATCTGGGAAAAACTGCAGAAGAAGCTATGGACATATTAAATGTACCGAAAGAGGATTACCCTAAATACAAGTCAATGTTATAATAAGTCAAAAAGTTCATTCAAATAAAACATAAGTAACGAAAAAACCAGGCAATGCCTGGTTTTTTTCAAAGTTTTAATTGAAGTTCCAACTAAGTCAATTCCCATCCTTCAAATCCAACACAAATCCAACTATAAACAAAATCACCATGATAACTGCTGCACTTATGCCGATAGTTAGTGGAATCCACATTGGAGCACTGCCGGTTATGGCAAGTAAGAGGAGAATTGCAGTTGGAAAGAAGGCGATTACAGCCACGACTCCGGCTGCAATTCTGCATAATGTTCCTTTAGTGAAATTATCTAAAAAACTCATAAGCTACCCCCTTTACACTAACTCCCTATCACTCTCGCCCTTTATAAACAACCTTCAGCAAACAATCCATATCCATTTCATATTTTCCGGATACGTATTTTTTACCACGGTCTTTAATCCACTTCTCTATATCATCTCTGATTTCGTCGGTATAGAGTGTATATAAATCTTCTTTGTATGCCACGATTTCCACTGTGGCATCATCATATGCATTTATTCTGTATGGTGCTTTGTTAATTTTTTCTTTGATATATTTCTTTACGCTGTCAGTACACTGTCTTGCGTAATCGCCATAGCAAAATTCTTCATATCTTGCTACTGAGAATTCCATGTTTTCGTCATAGAAATCACTGACGTGAGTTTTATCGAATGTCTCCAAAGCTTCCAGCCATGCTGCCTTAAGGCGTGGGTACATATTCTTTTCCACTGCGCCCTCATCGCCATCTGCCACCCTGTAGTAACCAGTTCCAAGTGTGTAGATTAAAACAGTTGGAACTATCTCTCCGCTTACGGATGATACGATGCTGCTTCTGTCTCTCTTGTTTGCGATAATTTTTGCAATATCTATATCCTCGGAATCCTTTAAGCTTTTTATGAGCTTTTCTTCCGGATTTGATGGCTCTTTAGCTGCCATCACCTTTGCCTCTTTGTTTATGCGGATGATTTTTTCTATTGAGACAGCTTGAAGTATTACAACTGCTGCTGCCGTAAGTCCGAATAAAAGTGGCAGATATTTGGTGAAGCCTTCTCCTCCAAAATATGAAAAGAGTATTGTAAGAACAAGCATCATCATGAAGGCTGAAAATTCAATAATAAGATATGTTATTTGTTTACGTTTTTCTTCGTCCATTTAGAATTCAACTACCTCAGGAGCCTTGGTGAATGATGAGAATGTTGCCTTGGCATTCTTTAAGTAGAATACTTCTGTATTTCCATCATCTGCCTTATACATTGCCTTTAATTCAGGATAGTTATTAAGCATATCCTCTCTTGCTGCAAGGTTGTCATCTTCAACAAGTTCACACTCGATTCTAACCCAGTCGCCATTTAAGAATGCACATATCTCTGCCTTTGGATTAGCATGAATCTGCTTTGAAACCTCTTTAACTTTTCCTGTCTGAATGTATAATTTACCATCAAACAGATTGATTGTACCAAAAGGTCTTACCCTTGGCTGATCGCCTTCAACTGTTGCAAGATAATAAGTACCTGCGTCCTTTAAAAACTTGTAAACTCTTTCCATACCATACCTCCTTTAAAAACCTAATTTATCAAGTATATCTTCAATGTGTTCTTTTGTGTGCATAATTCTGGTGCGTCCAAGTTCGCCTTCTTTAAGGGCTGAATTGGTGACCAGATTCATGAATCTTACACAGGCTAAAAGATAAAGTTTGTCGAAAATTTCTGCCTTCTCTTCCTCGTTTTTATCTGCATAATATAATGCGAAAACCCTGTCCCAGACCTGGTCGCAGATTTCTGCTGAAAGACCAAGGAAATTCATGGTGTTGTCTGGCTCGTCTTCCTTAAACATTTTGTATGTTACATACAATGCCTGGAGGTCGTATACCGGATCGCCGGTGGATAAACCGTCCATGTCGATAAGCATCATTTCGCCGTCCACAATCATTACGTTCTTCATCTGAAGGTCGCTGTGAATTGCGCCTTTGCTGTCAGGAATTGTATCAATGAATTTAAGAATTCTATCTGCGTTTTCCTTGCCGATATATTCTTCCTGCAACTTCACATACCCTTCAAATATACCTTTTGCTGAAGGTATCTCATCATTATCAAGTTCAGTCTCATGTACTTCCTTAATAAGTTTTGCATACTGCTCTACAACTTCCTCGAAAGGCTTCTCGTTATTTTTAACGATGTCATTTAAGGTGCTGGAATTGAAAAGTTCGAAAACAGATCCGTAGCTGTCTCCCACCTTTACAATGTCATATGAAATGGCTGTTGGTATGCCGCTGACTAATGCAAGCTTTGCCATCTTCTGCTCGTTCTTGATTTTCGGAACCGGATTATCGCACTTATAAACCTTCACAATTGTTTCCGGATCAGTCCTGTACACTGTTCCGATAAATCCTTCTCCTACTACTTCACATCCCTCAATTGACATTTGTCTGTAGGCTTTCTGCACATCAAGAATATTCGTAAATCCCGTGGTCTCAAATATGTCATACACATCTCTTGAAACATTGATTACGCTTAAAGACCCTTTTGTTGTTTTGTAAGCCTTAAGCATAACACGAAGACCGGCACTAGAAATGTAGTCCAGTTTTTCAGCGTCAAAAATAACAGGCAGACCCGGATTGTCTGAAAATACATTCATAACTTCCTTCTCAACATCAGCTGCATTACCGGCATCGATTCTGCCTTCTAAGAATATATATATTTGTTTATCCCTGATTTCGACTTTCATATTTCTATTGTAACATAAATAAATTAAAAATTTTATAATTTGTTCGATTTACATATGCAAACATATGTTCTATAATGCTGCTACGAGGTATGGAAATGAAATTAAGAAATGTAGACGTGATTGTCACTCACTATAAAGATGGTCACGTTGTGCCAAATAAAATAAGAATGACTGGAGACGAAGGCCTCCGGGAAAGTTATGTCATAGTGCGTTTCAGGGACCTCTCCCACCGCGGCACCCACATAACTCCTGACGGAGTCTACGTGGATAACTGCACGCTGATTTTTGACTGCATCATCGACATGCACGGCCACGAACGCCTTGTCCACTTATACAACAACCCACCCCATCAGGAGTGGTTTATAAGTGATGGGTAGTTTGTTGACATTTACACGATAGCGTGTTAATGTTTAAGCAGAGGTAATTACTATGGAGAACTATTATACAGTAACTGAATATGCCGCACTATATAACTGTGACACGGGTAACGTAAGGCGTATGCTTATAAATGGTGTTATTAAAGGGGAGAAAATGGGGAATCAGTGGATTATTCCAAAGACAGAAGGATACCCTGAGGATAGAAGAATCACCAATGGGGAATACAAAAACTGGCGTAAGCGAAAGACCGTTAATCAGAACTATCCTCATCTCCTTAATAAGCTATCTGTTTTAAGCAACGAATTAAAGAATATTTACGGAGATGCCCTTGATGAGGTAATCCTGTATGGCTCATATGCAAGGGGTGAGGAGACGGAAGAGTCCGATGTGGACATCGCCATCGTCCTTAAAAACGGGCACACAAAAAAAATGCATAACAGCATGCTTGATATAGTTGTTGATTACGAACTGGATTTGGGCCGGACTCTGTCTGTTGTATGTGTTGAGTATGATGAATATTTATGCTGGCAGAGAGTCTCGCCTTTTTATAAGAATCTTGTGAAAGAGGGAATTGTAATATGGAAGGCAGCTTAAAGGATTTATCCAAATACAGAAAGGAATACTTGAGGAGTAACCTCCTATACAATTATATCCGCTGGGGTGCAGTTGGCGACGCTTATGAGGTCCGATGGGCTAAGCTGGATCTGGGCGCCGACGCGGCCGGCACTGACGAAGATTGTGTCGAAGCCAGGGGCTGTTTCGTGGATGAAGGTTTTGAACGCCTTCTTCATGCCGATTGGTGAGCAGCCACCATGCACATAACCTGTAAGTGGCAGAAGTTCTTTCTGCTTTATCATGGCGATACTCTTCTCGCCTGCTGCCTTGGCAGCCTTCTTTAAATCAAGTTCCTTCGCAACCGGAACCACAAATACATAATAAGTATTACTCTTTCCCTGGGTTACCAGAGTCTTAAATACCTTATCCACAGGCTCCCCAAGGATGCCTGCAATCTGCTCGCCCGTCAGCGTCGGATCGGCTTCGTATGAGTGGCTTTGGTATTCTATTCTCTTGCTGTCTAAGACACGCATTACATTTGTTTTTTCTTCTTTTTTCATAAAACTTTTATCTCTTTATTTTACTGTGCACGCTTGGATCTTCGTAGTTATCCATAAAGGCGTTGCCAAGCTGAATAGCTTCTTTCGCAAACTTAATTGAACCAAGCTGCGTATATATTGCAACAACAAGGTCGAATTTAATCTCATCAAAGAAATTAAATATCTCCATAGGAATTGTCCTGTCAAACTGAAGCACATCCGGGAAACGTTCCTGATATTTAAGGTCATCCCGGGGATGTGGTTTAAGAAATACCGTACCTTCCTTGGAATACTTCGCAACCAGATCCTTGAAGATTCTCTCTCTCGTATCGAAGTTCGGAGTAAGCGGCTCTGTAAGTATTATGATATTCTTCTTATCCTTACCAAGATTATGACATACATCTATCATCTTATCGTAGTTACGCACGAAGGTACGAACCAGAAGTTCCCTGCCTTCAGGAGAGAGATTCTGCATAAGCTCATTACGAGGTACTTCCCTGTAAACCTTCGGATCATCCTCTACTAATGATAAGTTATTAACTTCCATCTCAAGACAGTATTTACCATAACCGTCACGAATAAAAATCAGATTAAGATTCTTGGAAAAGAACCTCTTTAACTTCCAGTGCCCCTTGTTATCTTCCAGGGCCGGAACAAATGGACGAAGCGTATCAAGCCCGTCTTCTACTGCATGATAATATATATGATTCATGTTAAGGTAATATCCGATTGGATCATTATCACAGAACACATAAACATCTTTATATTTTTTTAGGTCAGTCGGGATTGAAGGAGCAAGACACTTTGCAAACTTCCTTGTGAAAATAATCCTGTTCCACATATTTGCGACGATATTCCCCTGATCTTTTTTATACTTAAGAATCTCCGGAAACGCATCCTCTCTCTTCTCTTCAAAAACATACACATTCTCGAAGATTCCGCATTCCCTGAACCTCTCCGGAAAATCCTCGAAATCCGTAGACATTGTGGATATGATAAGGTCTGCACCTTCCGATCTGTCCTTAAGATTTAACTCCTTAAGACAGCTTACGAAAACATGATAATATGTATGGCATATATATACTCTGCCTTTTTTATCCATAACTCTATATCCTCTTAAGTTCTTTCAGTTCAAGAATTTTTTCAGCCAGCCTTTTAGCTCCGTTGCCATCAACAAAATGATGTTGCATCATAACCATACGAACTCGTCTTTCATAATCATCTGAAAGAGACTGTAACTTATCTATAATCACATTGAAGAAATCTTCCGTGGTTCTTGCATCACCTGCATAACTAAAGATTCCTCTTGCACCGAATTCTTCACCACCCGGGACCTGATTATCTGCCATTGAGAAGTTAACACATGGCACCTGGCAGGCACATATTTCATACTGTGTACTTCCGGCTGCACTGACAGCCAGATCGCACTCCATAAAAAGCTGCTTCATGCTTCTGACATTAACCTGAATCTTAATGTTTTCTTTTCCTGAAGCCAAAGCCTTAATCTCATCGATATCCGGATTCATTGCACCAAGAATAAATATAAACTCTTTTGATGCAACTTCCTGTTTACTTTCAAGTAAGGTTTTAAGAAATCCCAAAGCCAGATGCATCGGATCTGCTCCCCCAAAAGTAACAGCAACCTTTCTAACTTCTTCCTTTAAAAGTCTCTCAGAAAGATTTGCAAAATCCTTCCTTAACGGCGCATACTCAGGCCCTATAATAAATATAGGATGTTTCTCATATTTATATAAATTTTCATACTCCCACTCAGAAGCATTAATATTATAATTTACCAGCACATCCACAGGTCTTGTGAAAGATGCAATGTCTTCCATATACACAACAGGTCTTACTTTCTTCAGTGTCTTCAGATAATGCGTGTCTGCATTATAACTGTCCACGATAACAATTTTACAGTGAAGTTCGTGAATAATTTTTGTAAGCTCCGGTAGTTCATCCGGCATATGGTCATAATCAGTTGAAAGGGTATGAACTTCATATCCTCTTTCCAGGATGGTCTGGGCATTGGTATCCGAAGCGCATACAAAGAAGCATCGATTATCAAAGGCCATCATGGCATCAGCCAAAGACAGCATTCTCATCACATGCCCCTGACCTATGTTACTGTTTGCATCTGCCCTAAAGAGTATATTCATTCCTATCCCCTTTTTATCCCTTTATTTTTTCAAGGGCATCCTTAATATTCATGTTCCAGTTAAAATCAATACCTTCAGTAAGACTTTTAAAGTCCTTAACCGTATGATAACTTCCACCCTGCGGCTGCTTAACACCCTTAATGCTTCCACTCTTAATTCCATCCCAGTTTTCCTTAAATAAATCTTTTATGGAAGTTATGAGTTTATCATAAGCAGTTACAAAAGTTACTTTGCTTAAATCACCAAATTCAACTTCTCTTTGGCACAGAATATCTCCTGTATCAAGACCTGCTGCCATCTGGTGTATGGTTACGCCCTTAGGACTGTCTTCGTAGAATGAGAAGAAGTTTGGCGCAGAGCCACGGTTATATGGAAGATATGAAATATGAAGATTGATTATCCTTCCACTCATATATTCAATAATCTCTTTATCGATTATATATTTGTAATTAAAGCTTATGATAAATGACGGCTCAAGCGCTTTGATTTGTTCAAGAGTCACTCTTTGCTTCATAAGGGCAGTATATTCCTCTCTCCCCTTAAGCCACTCATATAAATCATAAGTATTCTCATTATTTGTAAGGAATAATACGGCGCCCTTCTTAAAACTTTCAAATCTTACAGGCTGACCGTATTCAAGGTCCTTTTCAAACTTAAGTTCCTTTATGTCATCAATATATTTAGGCTTAATTCCATATCCCGGACGAATGATTCTAACATTCTCATCTGTGGGATTATCCCCTGCTTTCACCTTATCTACTGTGAAGATGGAACGCCTGAATACAACACTTGATTCTTCATCTTTTGATACACCATAGAAAGGCTGTCCCATGGCTTCTTCTATTTTTCTGATTTCCGTGGTCATGGCAACGAATTCTTCAGGTGTCATTGAGAATGATGCATCAGGATTCTCGATTTCCCTTCCAAGACAGAAGTGTTTTTCTATTATCTTAGCGCCCATCGATACTGCAATACCTGCTGAAAAATGTCCCATGGAATGGTCTGATAAACCTATAGGAACATTGAATTTTTTCTGCATATCTTTAATGGTTGATAAATGCATACCTTTAGGATCAGCCGGGTAAACACTTGAACATTTAAGAAGTGCAACCTGTCTGTTTCCTGTGCTGTATACTGCCTCAAGCGCATCCTTAATCTCTTCCTCACTTGCCATACCGGTAGACATTATCATTGGTTTTTGCTTTGATGCAACGTATGTAATAAGAGGAATATCGATAAGTTCAAAAGATGCAATCTTATAAAATTCCATTCCTATATCTTCAAGGAAATCCACAGCTGTTTTATCAAAAGGCGTCGAGAGAAAATCAATCCCCACCTTATCAGCCTCTTCCTTAAGCTCTTTCTGCCACTCCCATGGAGTATAAGCCTTGCCATAAAGACTGTAGAGGTTTTCTCCCTCCCAGGTGCCATTCTTAATATTAAAATATTCATTATGGCAGTCGATGGTCAGGGTATCAGGTGTATAGGTCTGAATCTTCACACAGTCAGCACCTGCCTCTTTCGCCTTATGGATAATCTCTTTCGCTCTTTCCATGCTTCCTGCATGATTAGCGCTCATTTCGGCAATGATATATGTTTTGTCCAAGTTATTAATATCGAATTTCATATTGTCTCCGGATGTAAGTTCGATTATTTATGTAAAAGCTGATATTTAAGTTCTGCAAGCTGCCAGTCTGTCATTGTATCGATGTCCTGGACCTCAAGTTCGTCCAGAACAAGTTCTTTGGTGGTATCACCAAATAATGACAGTCCCTTCATAAACTGCTCTTTATCAAGGCAGTAAAACTGTCCTGCATCATGATATACAGGCTCTAAATCCTGGGACCTTGTAAATGTATGCTCAGGGTGAATATACTTAAGCACGCCATCCTTTATCTCAAGTCCTCTCTGCGGTGGAAAAGAATACTGAACTACCGGCACAACGGAATATGCACCGGTGCTTATTAACTTCTCCATTGCTTCCTTAAGTCGGTCAGCCGTGATAAAAGGGGCAGTCGGATATATGCAGCATACCTTATCAAAGGTTCTGCCTTCCTTCTCATACTCAAGTACTACTTCCTCTATAACTTTGGCTGTTGGTGCAAAGTCGTTAGCAGCCTCATCAGATCTCATAAATGGGACCTTCGCGCCAAATTTCTTTGCCACCTCTGCAATCTCTTCACTATCGGTAGAAACCATTACCTCGTCAAAGACTCCACTCTTAATGGCAGCCTCAATGCCGTACGCGATAATAGGCTTGCCACAGAATTCCTTAATATTCTTCTTCGGGATTCTCTTAGAGCCACCCCTTGCTGTTATAATTGCCAGACTAGACATAACACACTCCTCCAACCCCTTAATAATACCACAAAAACGCCCACCGTACAAACGGCGGGCGATATCTTATTTCCATTTATTTACTCTACGCACGCGGCAGATTATGTCCGGGTGCCTTAGGTTTTGCTTTAACCTCCGCGCCCGAAGCCTTCTTCCCTTCCATCGCATTAGCAAGTTTCACAAGCTTCTCAGGTGACTTAAGAACCTCCAATACATCATGAGGATGCAGGAATCCGTCTCCATTTTTAGCCCTTATCATCTTAAGAAATACTTTATTTGAGCTAAGAGCTCTGGCCGCTTTCTCAAGTTCCACTGGCTCTTTGGATTTTGGACTGACAGGATGCTTGCCAGTCATCTTAAACATGTTATAAACCGCGATTGTTGCCGCATCTCTCTCATAATTATTAACCGCATCCACATCATCAAAATTATCATTCTCAAAATGCTTAATTGCCTTCTCAGCCTTTGCCTCAAACGCAGCATCTGCAGACGCCCTTTCAATATCTGAAGGCTTCGGCATATTAGAAAACCACTGCTGCCTGTTATTTAAATCAACCTTAATATCCTTAAAGAAACTTAAGTCCATGATTTTGTCAGCAATAGCCTGAGACTCCTTCGGCATCGATGAAAACATACGATAGTAATCACCAAGATACTCGTTGGCCTGGGTTCTGAAATTATCATAAGTCTGATAATTCAGTGCTGAATAATCTGTATATGAAAGATCACTTTGCTGCGCCTTTTTAAGCTCATCAACAAAGAACTTGCACTTAATACCGCAGTTAATTAAAGTGGTACATTCGTTAGAATTTATATTAGGATCAAGTTTAAGCTGCACATAAGGGTCAGTCATGCGGAATATTTCTGAATTAATATAGTTTACAATTCCATATCTTTCACGTCTGTAATCATGAAGATCCGCTGCAGTTTTATTAGGAAGCGTCTTATCTTCGAAATACAACTTATCTACCTCTTCTTTCACATGATTTGTTTCCTGATATACGTCAAATATCGCTGCCGTCATACCATTCATCATTGCGAAATACTTATCTTTATAAAGAGGATCTTTGGTAAAATCAATCTTCTTAACCGCCTCATCCTGAAAAGCATCCGCCTTCTTAAATCCGTCATACATCTGCTTTGCAAGCCACTTCTTATCCTCTTCATTAAGTCTGGTACATCTTGTAAATACCTCTTCAAAAATCTCCGCCTTATCCTTAATAAGCTTTTTATTATCAAGAATATCCTCAGGCTTATATCCCATATTGAGCATTACAAAAACAGAAATGGAATATCCTGCAGAACGTCCAAGTGAAAAACTTGATTCAGCCAGTTCCATTTCATCCGGAGTATGTTTTCCAAGGAAAATACGTCTGTTTCTTGCTCCGATAGCGTCATATCTGTTTATTTCTTCAAATATATCACGGGATGCCCAGTCAGAAGCATCCAAAGCAATTGTATTATATAATGTAGACTCAAGTGAAATACTTGTCTTAAGTTTTCTCCTTAAGTTTCTGACCATTTTGACTCTGTTTTCAGCGTACCTGCCATCTATTTTTGTTTTGTGTTCAAGATAATAATTGGCAAGAGAAAGAACCTTTTCAGTCTGATTGGTATACTCTGTCATTTCCCTTCGGCTGACGTATTTTTTCTTAATGGCAAGCTTATCTGCCATCTTCATCAGTTTTTCAAATTCTTTCCTCATTTTTCGGAAATTTTCGCCGGTGGTCAGATAATCAACACCTTTAATTTCTTCATATAGCTGATGTATAAAAATGGAATTCTTCAAAAGCCCTTCATTATGAAGATCTGCTAAAGCCTGTTTTTCAACATCATCCTTCCATTCTTTTAAAGCTATTGTATTCACCAGAAAACTGACGGCACCTTCCTCAGATCTCTTATAATCAGGATAGTATTTCGCATTTTTATCGGATGCCACATCCTGAACTGAAACATTTGTTATCTTATCAAATCCCCCAATGGTTTCTTTCTCTAATTCATCCAGGGCACTATCGAGTTCATCCGTATCATGAGCCTTCATAACATTAATAAATGCCGGATTCTTCTTAATTTCGTCAAGATAATAATATTTAAATATATCCCTGCCTTTTTCAGCGCTGGCAATGGCGTCAAAATCCTCGACTACCTTTTCTTCCTGCGCCATAACTATCTTATCGACAGCTGATTTAAAATCACCGGGATACTTTGCTTTTAACCTGTCATACTCGGTATTGCCATTCTCGTCTTTGTTTTTGGTATCAATATTATAGAAATAAAGTCCCTTTTTAACGATTTTTTCCGCAGTCTTTTTTCTCTTTTCATCAAGAGCTTTTCCGGTATTTAATATATACTGATCAAGCATATAGTCGATGACCCTTGCTTCACGTTCTTCTTCATTTATGTCAAAGAAATCACCAAGAATAGACATTCTTTTATCAAGAATTTCTTTCTGTATCTTTTTCTGTTTTTTTCTTGATTTGGTAAGTTCTACAGATGCCATAATGTTCTCCTTTCTTGTTTAACTAATCACTATGATAGAATCATTAGTACAACAAAAGTGCAACTTAGAAAAAGAGATACTCGATTATTGTCCTTACGCCAATTAGAATCAGTATTACACCGCCTGCGATTTCGGCTCCTTTTTTGAATTTGTCACCGAACTTTTTACCTATCCACACGCCAATCATTGAGATAATTAAGGTAATAACGCCGATAAGAATGACTGTGAAGACTACATTGGCAAGAACGCCCATCTTAAGGACGTTTGCAGGATAGGCAACAAAGGTGATGCCTACTGCAAGGGCGTCGATACTTGTAGCTACTGCCATCAAAAACATGGTTTTAATATCAAAGCCCGGCTTAACCTCTTCATCATTATCAAAAGCTTCCTTAATCATTTTGCCACCAATAAATGCAAGAAGCGCAAATGCAAGCCATGGAGCAATGATGTTGATGATTTTTTCAAAACGGGTGCCCACCAAAAATCCGATGAACGGCATAATTGCCTGGAATGAACCAAACCATAATCCGCATAAAAGGTATTCTTTTATTGTTACTTTCTTCGCAGCAAGTCCCTTGCACACAGAGACTGCAAAAGCGTCCATGGCAAGACCAACTGATAAGAATAAAACTTCAAATATATCCATAATAAATCCCTAATGTTTTTCCATTTGGTATAGCCTTTTAATTATACAAATAACGCCGATTTTATGCAAGATTTACAGTTTTCCCTCCTTGTTGCACTTATGTTGCTCTTATATGCTATAATATGCTTGTAACAAAGGGATTCAGGCTTGGAAAAAAGCGGAATTATGGAGAAATAAACATAAAAGAATCAGGAGGTTAAGTTATGAAAGAATCTGATAACTATAGCGTAATAAGTGACGAAGCTAATGATAAGGAACCCGGTGACGTTTATGGAGGAGATCGGGAAGATATTGATACTTTCTTTGAAGGAGTAGAATTAGACGAAGACTCGGATGTATATGAAGATGATACGCCAAAAATCCCTTCTGCAATACCTGCGGAATTAATTAGAGCCTTCAACAATGAATGTATTGAACTTAAGAGTATTTTTATTGATTATGATAATGAATTAAATGAATTATCACAGGAATTTGACAGTTTATATACGGATTATTCCATGGATGTGGCAGATGGCAACTCTACTGTAAATACAAGTCCTGTTCCTACCCAAAGAGGTCTTACATATAGCATAACTTCTGATCAAAAAGTAATTAATGATTTCTATGAACTATTAGATGATTACGATAAGCTTCTTGATAAGATGCAGAAGAAATATAATAAAAATGGTTCCAAACATCAGAAGATGCTGCTTCAGGTTTTAAAGAATAATATTACTATCTTAAAATCAGAAAATTATCTTGATGAAATAGATGGTTTTTCAGACTACTACAGAACTGCTTTGAATGGCATTAAAGGTATGCCGGGGATTTTTTTCAAGGATTCAAACTCCAAAAATAATACTTATACAACAGACCCAAAGAAGTTTGATATGGCCAGCGAGAATTTTGGCCTCCTTGAACAGTATATAAATACCCAGAACTTTTATATGACCAAATATCTCCCTGATAAGAAGTATCGTGATGAGGATAAACTTATAAGTTATAATCCGACATACAACCACGATTACAGGGAATACTTAAATACTCAGGAGCATTTTCTGACAAAGAATCTTGCTGTATCTTCCATGCATCCGATTCTTAAGGACAATAAAAAAATCTCGGAAAATAAAACGTATGCAGATGATCTCAGCGGTAAGAAATCATATACCAGAGAAAGACTTGAGGATATCGATTTTGAGTTAGAGCTCATGGACAGAGGCTGGCCTGCAGTGGATATGCCATTTCTTCGCGAAGTTAAGAGGGCAAAGGAATTCATTAATAAAGGTTTAAAAAATAAAGATGTTACTGATGAAGAGAAGAAACAGCTTCTGGATCTTAAAAAGATTATGAAGGAACCTGTAGACAGATTATTTAATTCATATGTTACATCTACTGACGTAAGAAATTCTCTTTTACGTGATTTTGAGCCGGTGCTTAAGCCATATAATGAGACTTTCAAAAAGCTTTATTCCCGCAACGAGGAAACCAGAAATAAACTTGCAGATGTACCTTTAGTTAAATCATACTATGATACTGCAGCAAGAAATCTTACAATAGTAGAAATGGGCAACAATTCCTTACTCTTTAGAAAGGTTGCAGGATCCAATGAAAAATACCTAAAAGGTATGACCATGGAGGAGTTGGAGAAGAACTTTGATTACATGCTTAAGGATTTGAAAAAAGTTGATCCAAAGACTCTTCGTTCATCTGATGAATTCTCAGATATGAAGACAAGTCTGATTAATCTTGTAAGGGATGTTAAGCGTCTTAAAAAGGAAAGAGAAGAAGTCTTTGATGACGATGATGCTAAAACATATGCGGAGATTTTTACAGAGTTAGGACCAAAGATTAAAGCAACCAAAGATCTTGTTAAAAGATACCTTGATTACAAAAAGAATCAGTTTGATAAAGACAAATCAAGAAGAAACTCCAGCCTAAAGCAGTACAGAGAACAGCCTCGTATCGATATGGCCATAAATCTTTTTGATAAGCTTGGATATATTGGTGATCGCGTCAACTATTATGCTGATAAGGTGAACTTTGACAAAGTTCATGGAAGAGATGATAATGCAAAAGAGTTAAACACAAATAATCTTCAAAAGAACTTTGTTAATGAATATACTAACAGAATAGAATTAAGAAGTTCCTACAGAGCATTCCTCACATCACGTCAGAATGTGAAGCAACAAGATGAAACAAAGAAGGAATTAAAAGCAAAGAGTGACGCAGCCAGGGCTAAAAACAAACCTAAGACTGATGCCAAGCCAAATATCAAATTATAATTATCTGATTATTAATTAGAAACCATAAATTGATTTAAGACATAATTTAAGCCCCGCCGGATTTGGTTGTTTTAACCACCGAAGGGGCTTTATTTGTTTTTTTAGTTATCTCTAATCTTTAATCTATCGCATCAGGCCTGAATCCCAGCATCTCACCGGTTTCAGCATTGAGAGTAAGTGTTGTGTTACGAAGCACATCACCACAGTCATAACGATAAACATATACATATGGACAGCTTAGGCCACCTTTCTGATATAAATAATACTCATCAATGAATATGTAATCATTGGCATCGTTTGACTGCTTATTATATATCTCAAGGATTTCTTCAGGAGTCTTTATACCAGTTAAATCATCAGGGACAATACGAAAGAATCCTTCATATCCCTCGAGTATGGTTCCGTCATTAAATGTTATTACCCTGAATTCTGCGCCAACAACAGGAATATTATTATAAAATGGAGTAAAATCATACCACAGATATGCTCCCGGATCGTTTATGGAAGAGTCTGTCAGCTGAAATGTATATGGCTCTCTTTCAGGATAAATAATGTTATCCATAAGAAAATCATAGGCTTCATCTCCATCATATAGAACTTCATCTGAACGAAGCATTTCATTAAAGTCCGGTTCTGTTCTTTCCGTTATTGAGTGTCCGTGATTTACATCTGCAGGGTTAGCTGTCTGAGACTCAGAACCTGATGTATCAACCGTAATTCTTCCATTATCAACATCCTGGTCATCCTCTCCATCTTCAGTTATCTCCGGCTCTATCTCACGCTGTGGCTCATCATCTGTAACAATTTCATCAACAGAAATACCGTCTTCAATTACATCGCCACTGCCTGCACTGTTCATTCCCGGCAGTGTGCATCCCGCTCCCAGCACCGCCATGGTTCCCAGTAAGCCTGCGACTATAAGTTTTTTCATTTATTTATCCTCCTTAAAAACGCACATTATTCCCTTAATTACCTAATATACGAATTTAAGTCTCCATATTTATGGAATATTATTTAAAACCCAAGATTTCATGTACGATTACGCACTACATACTATTTTAATATAAATTATAATCTGTCCCTTATTTTCGTAAGAACTTTTCGTCTGATTTATACTCATCACTCACAAATCGTTCCGCCTCCATATGAAGGTCATACTTTTCGCGAAGCTCAGCAAGCTGCTTCATCATAGGTGATGCATGATGCGCATCTATAGCTGCCTGATCTGTCCACGAATCTATAAGCAATACTGTTTCAGGATCACCCAGAGGTTGAAAATATTCATAACGAAGATTACCTTCTTCTGAGCGAATAGCATCTGCTATACCTGATGATTCCATCTCATCTGCAAATGCTCTTGCATTTCCATTTATTCCCTTATAGTACAAATTTACTGTTATCATACAATCTCCTTTTCACCTTACGCTTTTTCAAACGACGGTCTCCAGCCTGCAAACTTTAAATCTTATTTCAAATCACTGAATATACCTGCTTTCATACTCTGGGATAGGAATTGGTTTGCTGTAATAATAACCCTGTATCAGGTCGCACCCTAATTCTGCAAGGGTATCAACCTGGGCTTTTGTCTCGGCTCCCTCAGCAAGACATGTAAAGTTCAGTTCCTTGGCCAGGGTTACGATATGTCTTATTACCACAAGGTCCTCTAATCTGTCGGACTGGCTTCCAACTTTGTCGACGAAGCTTTTGTCCAGTTTTAATGTATCAAGAGGCATTTCTGTGAGCAGTGAAAATGACGAATAACCTGTGCCAAAATCATCCATGGAAATCTTAAAACCATTAGCCCTTAACTCATTAAGAACATTTATCATATGTTCCTTATCATCATAGGTTGCGCTTTCGGTTAATTCAAAATCAATGAGCTGATGGTCCACGCCGTACGAATCGACTATGCCCATAAGGTGTTCAATGATACTTTCATCATAGAGTCGGTTTCTGGACAGATTCACTGATATTGGATAAAGTGCTTTGCCTTCCTTTTTCCACTTTGCCATGGCTTCGCATACCTTTGACAATACGATGTCATCAACCTTTTCTATTGTGCCATCTTTCTCGAAATATGGAATAAATCTTCCCGGAGATAAGAATTCCGCTTTTTTATAATTCCAGCGAATTAAAGCCTCCGCTCCTTTAATGTGATCCTTAGCGCTGTCAAATTTCGGCTGAAGATAAACCAGGAATTCATCATTTTTAATGGCTGTATCCAGATAGGCTTTTATGAAATTTCCCCACAAAATATCATCATGCATTTTCTCAGTATAAAAGATGATATCTGTTTTATTATGATTTACACCCAGAGCCTGAGCCATCTTTCCTGCATCAGCCACACGGTTTCCGGATACAATTGCAAACTTCATTGGAACAACACCGCAGCGAAAATAAATCTTATACTGTGGATTCTCTTCAAGAGATGAAAGACTGTCGAAAAACTCAGTCAGCCATTTCCTGGTATCCTCCTCATTCATGTCCTTTATCATCATTGCAAAATTGTCATTATGGCATCTTGCAGAGGCATATACCATGTCGGATTCATTCATTGCCTTAACAATATTGCAAAGCACTTTATTGGCCGCGATATGGCCATATACCTCATTAATGATTCTGAATTCCTTAACATCAAAATGAACGAAGGCAAAATCCTTAATGCCGTAATCCATTGGCATCTCAAGATAAGCCACCAGGTGATTCCAGTTATAATGATTGGTAATAGGATCAAAGAAAGCTTTTTTATAAAGCATATCCTTATCCATTTCATTTATATCATCATCGATTACGCATTTTGCATTGTCGCAATGGAGTTCGCACTCATAAATAATCCTGGTTTTTCTCTGCTCCGGAAATACACCTATGGAATGAGGATAATTTTTTATAGCCAAATCACTGTATATTCTTCTGGCATCATCGTCATCTTTTATTTCAGCAAATAACTCTTTGATATACTCTTGCGAAACCTTAACATCATTTTCAATTTCAATGGAATAAAAGAAGGCACCCTCAAGCTTAATGGACTTAAGATTATCCGGATAATCAATTCTCTCATCATCTGCCCTGAACTCAATACCTATTACATCCTCTCCCAGAGAATCTATAAAAAAAAGACCCGGATAATCATATGTTCCAAAGTCATTGGCATGACTCATAACATCTGACTTAATCTCCCCCTTGAAAAAGGCCTGAATATCCTCATCAGATGCTTCTACATAGAACAATAATCTGTCCGGTTTATATAACTGATTTAATTTATTTTTAAACATAATCCCTATCCCCACATTTACAACCAAAAAACCACATCTTACATTGGCACATACCACATATATTTTACCACATTTTCAAGGCTTAAATAAAGAAAAAAAGACACTGTCTTATATCAATAAAACAGTGTCTTTATAGCGTTCCCGCTTTAAATTCCAAGATAAAAGACTATAGTGCATTCTTCGGACAACTCTTCACACATTCCATGCACAGAATACACTCTGTTCCATTTTTACGTTTTCTTGAATTATCCGTCACATCCACATTCATTGGACATACCTGTTTGCATTTACCACATGATATGCATTTTTCTTTATCACACTTTATTCTTATCACCGAAAAATAGCTCATTGGTTTTAAGAATACGGTTATTGGACAGATATATTTACAGAACGCTCTGTTATCTTTAAAAGCAAATGCCATTGCTATACCGATTCCGTAATATGCCACATTCCCGATTATGAATGCCCAGAACATAATTCTCTCAATGTTACCCACATGAGCAAGGAATAATGCTGCAACAAAGATTAGTGAAAAAACAAAGGTGATATACCTGATCCATCCTAATTTTTTTCGTGGTTGTTTTGGCACTTTGTACGGAAGAAAGTCCAACACCATCGCTGTCCAACAGGCATATCCGCACCAACCTCTTCCAAAAATAAGCGGCCCGAATATTTTGGCCACAGCATAATGTATTGTTGCTGCCTCAAAAACGCCCATAAAGAGATAGTACCAGAAGCCTTCTATCTGCATATTTTCCCGGCTTATAAGTCCCAGATATATCAGCATATATAAACCGACAAGAAGCTGCACTATGCGACGGGCATGTTTGTATTTCTTTATGAAAAGGAAAACTCCCAGCGATATGGACAGACCTATATAACTGAAGTTAAACAAATAGAATAAATTATTCTTGGTCAACCAAAGCGTTATAGCTACTGCCTCAAATATTATCAACATGATGATTGGTAATCTGTATTTTTTCATAATCATCTCCCTAAAAATTTTTAAATATTACTTCCCCTTTTCATATCATTTAAAAAATCAATAAGTAGTAATCGCTTCCCCCGTCAGTTCACATTTTTCTTCATCAAGTTCAAATCTGACATCATAAGGTCCACCGGTCACCAATATCGCATATAATTTATTGTTTATATAATACAAATCGTAAAACACCACATAATCAACCGGTAACGGAATTTCTGTCTTCCCCGACCCATATACTACTTCTATCCTGTCCTTAAACATATGATAAACATTGTTATTCTTTCTGGATTTAACAGTCATAATGCAATCTGTCTGATTTTCATTTTCTGTCATATAGAATCTTCCTCATTTTTCTTAAATCTTTCGAGCTCGTCCTCATACTTTTCAAGCCATAGCCGGGAGTAATCGTATTTGTATCTGCTCCACATGGTTTCTGCCTCCATAAAATGTTTTACGTGTTTCAATTATCTAGTCATTTTCTATACCAAAAATATCAAACCCCATGTTGCATTATCCTGAAAAACAATTCTCTTAAGTATACTATTTTACTATACCATATCCTGTATATATTTATAAAGCAGAACTCCGTTCCTCGTCAGCATTATCGCAGCAAAAAAAGGATGTTCTTTCTACTATTTATAGAAAAAACATCCTTTATGATCTTTCCAGCTCGTACACGCTTCCATCGCTACTTGTTATAGCGGCAGATTATATAGTTATCTTAACCCTATTTATTTGTGTTCAAGCATAAGTACATCATCCAAAGTAAGATGTTTATACAAAATATCTCCGCTCATAACATCAATTGACGAATGACCTCCGGGATAATGATCTATGATCTCAACAGTACCATCGAGGATTTCTTCCTTGTCAGAACCATGATATCTGATCTTGAACTTCACATGATCGCCAACCGTATAATTGCGGATATCCATTTTCGAATCCGGCAGTTTCTCAGACTCTCCGTTACCATCTGCAAATCCCCACTGCTTTGTTTCCGTATCTACCCAGATAAAGCGTTGATCTCCAATAGGATCTCCATTGCGATAAGTAGAGAAATTATCTACAGTGACAACTTCTCCAAAGTAATCTGTTTTCCGAACCGGTGTGTGTCCCACAACCTGCAGATATCCTTTGGGGTACATTTCGATCCTGCCATCCTGCGGTCTGGCCCAAATCGGAGAGGCATCGCACCACAGTTCATCTCTTCGGAAACCATTGATCTTTTCAAGAAGTTCATCTATACCACCACTGAAATCCGGAAGAAAATGAGAAACAAACACTTCAGTCAATCCTGCATGACTGAAGAGAACATTATCAATCCGATGGATATAAGCGATATTACCAGCTGAAACACACTTTTCAAGTTTTGATAGTCCTTCAATCACTACCCGCCTTGCATAATCAGAATATCCTGATTCGCGAGCCTCCCAGATGTAACTCACGTCATGATTTCCATAGCAGAGCAGAAAGTTCGGATGTCGATTTATGAATCTCTCAAGCACATCAAATGTCTCCGAATACAATCTCAGGTTCTTTTCCTGATCCCAGTCATCTACGAGATCTCCCAGACAGACGATTTTATCATATTCACTTCGAGAAAAAAGTTCTTCAACCTTGTCGAACATCCAGGGCTTCAGATGGACATCCGGGATCACAAAAACCTTACTCATTGCGTTTCATCTTCCTTTCCACCGCACAATCTATTGTTACGCGATGAATGCTGAATCAATCAAAAAATGGTTTAGTCTTTCAACAGATCCAGCAATGTATATTCTCCTTTGCGAACATCGGATACATGATCTATACTATGTACAAGATCAATCTGCCTGCTTCAAGTAGTATTTCCATTATTGCAGTTTCAGCTCCGCCCTCGCATATAACAGCCACTTTTTCTCCGAGATTCAATTTTTCCCGTTTCACTCTATCTCCTTCCGAAGAAATCTTTTGAAATCCATATAGGTCTCATAGCTCGGAGCAGTTCCATTAAGATAGTTACTCTCGTAGGCAACGCTCTTCTTGATGTCATTTCTTGTAAAACGGGATGCTAGGTTTTCAATCGAAATTCCATCCTCATTTCTGATAATATAGGTATTATCATTCCGGTCAAACTCATCCAACAATGACGGATAATGCGTCGAGAACACCAGAATCGCGCCGTTCTTGTTTATCTTATTGCTTTGGAACAACCGGATCAGAGTAGCCACAAGCTCCCTGTTAAAATGGTTCTCCATTTCATCCAACAAAAGTACTCCGCCATTTTTGAATATATCAATGGCAACCATATACACAGTAAGACCTTTAATCGTTCCTGAGGAAAGATATAGATTTAATTCTCTTTCATTTGACAGTACTATTTCTTCTTTCTGTTTATGGAACTTCAAGCGTATATCTTTTTTCAGGCCTTTTTTCTCATAACGAAGGTACTCAACGCTTGGATCCAACATTCTCAAAAGGCTTGACGGGAATTCAGCTTCCACCTCCAACCGATTGTCATCCGTAATATCAGACAGATCCTTATAGTCAATTCTGCACGAATGCTCTTTGTTGTAGGCAATCATAATGCTTATGTCGTCTCTAAGATATGCTTCGTTATTATCTCTGTTTACTTCAGAGTCATACTTCGTGAAATCAAAGAGCGTCTTCTTGTATTTGACCTTTTTGGCAGACTTTGATTTCAGATTTTCATGCAGGATAACATATCTTCTTTCTTTACTTTTATTATCTACTCCTATCTCCACAGACAGATCATTTACATTTCCGTCATCATAGAAGAAAACTTCCAGCTTAAGCCTGTCTTCATCCGTCATAACTGACAGCACATCCCGTACCCCTGCATTATTGATCTGATTTGCAGAAAGAAGATTTAATACGAAAGAAACCATATTCAGAACAATCGTCTTTCCGGATGCGTTGATCCCGATAAGTGCGACCACGTTATTCTGATATATATTTGAAAACAGCGGTGTCATCTGATCACTGTCTTCTTCCGTAACTCTCTGTGATGCAATAAGATCTATCGTTTCGCTTTCCTTAAAAAGAGGATATCCGGAACAAACAATTCTTAAAAGTCTCATATTTAACCTCGCTTTGTATTATTTACATTTTTGACGTAATTACTCACCGATATTTTATACGACGACGCCTATTATATCAATTATTAATTACATATTTCATGTAAATAATCGCAAGAGTTTTGTTCTTGTTTATTAACATTTCAGCTTTTCTTTTTTCGCTTCACCTTTTCTGCTCATACATAACGCTCCTTAAACTTACAAATATCAGTCCCACAAAGAAAAAAAATATTCCTTCAACATGTCAATTGCCTCGTCCTTGCATTCTTCTCTGTATTTTTCAAGCTTTTCATCTTCTTCCCGATGTTTCTCATAGATTTCTTTGTATTCAGGTATTTCGTTCATGAAATGGATTGTTCCTCCGCCACCCCGTTTTTTATTTTCTTCCAGTTCGGCTTCAGTCTGAAGTCTCTCGCCAAACAGGCCATACCTTTCATGGAAATAAGAGAATGCTTTCATATACTCATCTTCATATGGATTCTTTTTAGAGCAGGTTTCTTCATTCGTTTCCCTCCAAAGAAATATCATCCGGTCGAGTATTTTATCCCATTCGGCATGACAGGTATCATTCACAAGGATTCCATCTTCATTTGTATAATTCTCCCCAAGGTAACTCGGTGAACCATAGCGATTATCCTTCAAATGCCGGAGCATGTCAGGCATCAGTTCCTGCAAATATGAATACATACTCCATACATCACAATCTGCATACCCTCGGACAACCCTCTGTCTGCTCCATTTCAGGCACCTCATAAAATGTTTGATCATCGCAATTATCCTGCTCTTTTCTCCTAGCCCCGACATTGCAAAATCGTAACGGTTCCATATGTTTAAGTTTCGATCCGGTAATTCCTTTTTTCGTTTAAAACACATTTACTATCCCTCATCCTTCACAAAATATTCGTATTCTCCGCAAAATAATTCTCTTCCTTTTGAATCTATTCTCTTCTTCATATTTATCGTTTTTCAGTATTTTTCGTCTTGTCGAACTATAAAATTATAAAATGGGACGTATTGTTTTTCCGTCAACACGTCCATGCTTCTTATCTGCTTCTGTTTTTTATTTCCTGTAATGCGGTCATATATCCCAATATACGATCTTTGCTGCTTCGATCTAATTTTCTGTACTCAGTCAGCAAACTAAATTCTTCATCGCTCTTATATACTATCTCATAATCTTCGTTTAAAGATTCGTTGCGTTCTGTACCGGCAATCAGATAATAGGGATCCACGCATAGCACGTCACAAATTACTTTCAGTTTATCAATAGATGGATTCTGTTTTTTTCCTTTCCAGCTGCTCATCGTACTCTGTGGTATACCTGTCTTTTCAGAAAATTCCTTTTGAGTCATCCCTCTATCATGAACAAGTTGTAATACTCTTTCACCAATTGTCATCAATATCTCCTATGCGAATTATTCCGTTTGTCGTACTATATCATTTTTTTTAATTAACGTCAATAAAAAAACGAACCTCTCCGAAAAGAAATTCGTTTTATATTGGTCAAATATCAGCGTGCTTGTTTACAGGCGGATACTTTAAATCATGGTAGCAATGCCCAACAATTTCTATAAACCGCATCGGTATGTATAGGCACATTATATGCAGTCCCAGAGCGGTTTTCAACAACTTTTTTAGTCGAAATTTATGTGTGTTTATCGGTGTTTATGTGTGCTAAAGTTTTTTATAAATATAAATCCTCAACAGTAATCTTTACTATATTTTGAATATTCTCTTTTTCAAACCATTTAGTAAATCCATTTAGCGAAAAAAGCAGGAAACATATAACATGATAATTTCCGGAAAGTAGCTTTGATCTCCGCAGAAGCGTTTCATATATTTCCTTATCTATCTTCTCATTCTTAAACTTGCATTCTCCTATAACCGCAGTCTTATCTACGGAAGAAATGCCAACCACGTCAATATCCGCCGATTGTGTAAACTTCCGCCCTTCATCATCTATGATCTGTTCCACTCCCCACCAGGTGCCTGTCTGAGTCAGGAAGGAACCGTATGCACCCTGTATTCCTTTCTCTAACGTATAATAACGGCACATTTCTTCAAAAACGGATCCCATATATGAATGGATCTGCGGTTTGACAACCTTTTTATAGTATGTATCACCCTGTCCCATTTCAATTACACTTATCGCTTTGGGGATAAACTGATACCAGAATTTAAACATATGGTCTTTTAGCACATACTGGGTTTTCTTCTTATTTTTTTCCTCCGTTATACAGTTCTTTTTCTCCACCAGGCCGACAGCGATCAACTTCTCAAGGGAATATAAAACGGTGGTATCCTTCTCGTGTACTTTGGAAGCTATATTATTTAATGCATTTTCACCGGAAGCCACCTGCTCGATTATGTTGTTTACCAATGTCACATCTGAAAACTCCTGAACGAGGAGATTTCTGGTTTCGTCAAACAAATATCCATCCACATTAAAGAAAAGTCTTATAATATTTTCATCAAGACTCTTCCCTGCATCAAAAAGCGAAAGATATTTTGCCACGCCTCCGGTAACTCCATAACAGATTGCTTTTTCTTCTGCAGAATATTCAGGAACAAACAAAGCCGAATCCCTGTAATTAAATGCCTCCAGTTTTATCTGTGAATCACGCCTCCCGAAGATCGGACTTTTTTTACTGAGCACCTCTTTTTCCATAAAACTCAAGGCAGAGCCGCAAAGTATTATCATCAAATTCTTATGGGTCCACTGTGTATCAATGTACTTTTGAAGAACTGATAAAAGTGATTCATCCTTCTCTGCCCAATACGGCAACTCATCGATCACAAGGATTGTCTTGTGGTCATCCGGCGTCTTATTGGTAATAATGTCAAATACACTTTCTATCGAAGAAAATGTTGCCGAACTCATAGCAGGATCCAGAACATCCAAAACCTGCTTTGAAAACAATTCAAGATTTCTTTCCGCGCCAACCTTTGTAGCAGTATAAAAAATAAATTTTTTTCCTTTGATAAACTCCTTGATCAAGGTTGACTTGCCAACCCTCCGCCGTCCATATATGATAGTCATTCCAAAATTTTTCTTATCATACACATCTTTTAAGGCTTTCAACTCCCGCTCTCTTCCTACAAACATCTATCTACCCTCGTTTCATTTTCGTTCAGTTGTTTTTTATTCAATTCCATTTTAATCAAAACTTCTTGAATATAATTTACTGCTTCCTGATCTTTTTTTCAAGAGAAAAATCAAAAAAGACGTATGGAACCAAATGTCTCATACGCCTCATAGGATTTATGATTATAACTTTGTAAATCCATCAAGCTGCTTATCTACATCTCTTCTGGAATACATAACCCGAATCACTGTAACCAATTTCTTTGTCTTATCGGGGATATAGAAAATAACATAATTATCAACAGGCACAACTCGTGTATTTCGACTCTTCCAGGGCTCTCTT
>JAEEGJ010007931.1_pt1 | contig 29779 bp, 26 predicted proteins | sample 8958761 | NCBI WGS metagenome assembly JAEEGJ01 (sample SAMN16246546, study PRJNA631951) | gut metagenome | biome: gut microbiome; feature: rumen; material: RS-attached | host: Bos | place: Iran: Karaj | collected 2018-10
GAAATCTTCCTGAAGTTATACTGACATCATCAAAGGAAGGAGGAACGGAACGTGGAATGGCTCACAGGCATCAGGGCAGCGATTGAGTTTATCGAGGATAATCTTGAAGAAGACATCAGTGTACAGGATGTCGCCGGAAAGGTTTTTATCTCACCGATCTTTCTGCAGCGCGGCTTCTCGTTCATGACGGGTTATAACGTCGGCGAATACATCAGAAACCGCAGGCTGTATCAGGCAGCGATCGACCTGAGAAGTACGGAAGATCCGGTCATCGATATCGCTTACCGCTATTGCTATGAGACACCCGAGAGCTTTACCAAGGCATTCTCGCGCTTCCACGGAGCAACGCCTTCGCAGGTCCGCGCCGGCGCGCCGTTCAATCAGTTCCTTCCCGTAAAGATCAATATAACTGTTCAAGGAGGAGACAAAATGGATTATAGGGTTACACCTAAGGATGGCTTAAAAGTAATAGGTTTTCAGAAGATCTTCGACAGCGAGACCTCTTATGCTGAGATCCCGAAGTTCTGGTCCGAAGTTGTCGAAAAATACGCTTCCAACATCTATGCCGGCAACGAGCCCGCAAATGAGTATGAGAAGGCAGTCCGTGACAACCGCATCGGCGAGTTCGGCATCTGCATCGACGACATCGGCGGCACAAAATTCAGATATCTTATCGCCGGAAGATACATGGGCGGCGAGGTGCCTCTCGGCATGGAGCTCTATGAGTTTCCCGATGGTGACTGGGCAGTATTTGATATCACAGGTCCGTGCCCCGGCGCTTTGCAGTCTGTAAACACAAAGATCTTCACAGAATGGCTTCCGGGCAATCCCGACTATGAGATCTCAGGCAATGCAAATGTCGAATGGTATGCTGACGGAGATCCCTCTGCTGCTGATTATAAAAGTGCGATCTGGATTCCAGTCAGAAAGAAATAAGCAATGAAACAATCTGTTAAAAGAGGATGCCTCATGCGGGGCATCCTCATCTTTTTCAGTGCATTTTTCGTGTTACGCGAAATTATGGTCAGACGTCAATATCGCGTACTATAGTGTGGTCATTATCAGATCCGTCATTATAATCGGCATCGATTTTGTTTATGTGATCTGTATCCTTCATATAGAGACGGAATCTAACCTTATACTTATCCAGTATGCTTGCATCGGTCAGTTTGGAATACCGTACACCTTCGTATTTGTCATCGGCATATTGGGCATCGATATAATATAGATAAAGAGTGTAGACATGTTTCTCATCAGCGATCAGGTTATAAATGATCTCTTTTATCTCATCGTCATCCGGAATCTGTGATTCATCTTCATAGAACAGAAGCACCCTGCATCTGTAATTCATATAATCCTTAATGTATTTTTCCGCGCCTGTAGCTTCGACTGGAAAACCATTTGACGGTTCATCTGCGCCCATTATTACACAACTTGAACAGGGAAAACGTCCGTCTAGAACACGGTGCAATTCTTCATAGATATCTTTCTCATAAGCAATGTAATGATAATTGGTACATAGCTTCCCGTTTTCTTCCCACAAGCGGATCTCATCATCCGGAAACAGCTCCGATTTAACAAGGACTATGCTGTATTCAATACCTAAATTCTGCGGATGGCCTTCATATGTAAAAGTGTCTTCAGGAAACGCCTCGCCAAGTTTTTTATCCAACCGTTCTGCTGAGCCTTCCCTATGGGCGTGCAAGAAGAAAGAAGCATGACTGAAGCCATGATCAATCCAGCTAGTCTATATGTTTTTTTCATTAATCTCACCTGTTATTCCAAGATTTTAATATGATACAGGAGCAGCGAAAACAACTTGAGGTTTATTTGAAAGAAAAACCGATGATTATACGTTCTAATGCTGTCAGGTTAACCCACACATATTTTGGGGATTCATCGTTCTCTCTTGCCAAACTCTTCCACTGTCTTATATTTGCCTGTTTCAGGATCTTTTTCCAAATACTCTATGTAGTAGATCCCAACTTTATCTTTGTCTTTGGAATTCTTAAGAATGCCGCTGACAAAAATGCGGGCACCGTCATCGTTGACGTAGTACATCGTGTATGTAAATCTATTTCCGTCCGGTCTGTAATGGTTCCCTTCAGGGTCACTCGGCTTTCCCACGAATTTATATGAAGTGTATCTATCCATGTCTTTGGATGAAGTATTCTCTATATCACACTTGTCAAGAAACTCCTGCAGATCGTCTTCTGTCAGATCGTTTTCTTCCAGCATATAAGGGGACATGAGATCATAAAGATCACCGGCATCCTTGTCCACTATTGCCTTAGCCACTTCTTTGCGGTCAAACTTCCAACTGTTGCTGCCCTTATCAAATAATGAACATCCGCCCACCATAACAGTGAACAAAACCATAATCATGACAGTGCAGATCAAGAATCCGGCTCTTATCTTTCTCATAATCATCATTCCTTGGTCGTATTTGCTAAATGCATTATATCATTACGTGTTAACACGGAATTGATATGAAAAAGGACCCGGATCTCTCCAAGTCCTTCAATTATTTGATTGATTATCCGAATCTAAAAACTCAGATCATGATGCAAAAGTCCGTTGCCTTTCCTGATCCTTGTTATCACGCAGGACGTGCAAGATAGTATCCCTGATAAAGATCGACCCCAAGACCCTGGAGATATTCAAACTCTTCCTTTTCTTCGATTCCTTCGGCTACTACCGTAATGCCTTTTGAATGGAAAAGGTTTACCAGATTCTTTACGTTCTCCTGTTTTTCGCTTATGTGATCAATTCCAGAGATCACTTCTCTGTCAAGTTTTACGATATTCGGAGACATCTGCTCTATCAGTTCAAGATTATTGATACCGGTACCAAAATCATCAACTGCCAATAAATTGTCCATAAACTTAACGGATCTGCTCTTCTCTTTCCAATGTTCAGGCGAGAAATAAGGATACTCCAGATTCTCGATAATCATCCTGCCACGGATCTTTTCTCCGAAATAATCCAAAAATACATCAGCTTCTTCCTGCTTCATGCAATCTGACGGGAAGGAATTGATAGCAACTCTCTGCTCATATCCTCTTAGAAAATATGCCTGCATCGCTCCAAAGAATGTAGCCACTTCAAGAACATGCAGCTTATCTTTTTTGGCGTAATCTGCGATAAGATCCGTTACCGTCATATCTGTCGGACGCATTAGCGCCTCCCATGCATAAACAGTTTTACCGTCAGAGAGGAATATAGGCTGGAACACGTAATTGATCGACAATTCTCTGAGAGCCTTCAGGATATCATTATGTAATGGCAAGTGGTCAAAATTGATCATCTGTTATCTCCTATCTTTTCAGTTCCGGATGCTCCTCGTAAAATTTGCGTTTATCCTCATACATCCGCTCATCCGCAATTCTCAAAGCTTGTCTTACATTCGACTTGCTGTCATCGTAGCACTGGCCAATGGCAAAGCAAACATGATCGTATTTCCGGGATACCTCTCTTATGGCTTCAACACGTTTGCCAAGTTCTTCTTCTGTTATGCCTGTTACAATAATGGCAAACTCATCTCCGCCAGCCCTGTAGATCTCATCCGTATCAAAGATCTCCTCAAGAGCTTTTGCTGCATTTTTCAGAAGTGTATCGCCCATATTATGGCCGCACTGGTCATTTACACGTTTCAGTCCGTTAAGATCAGCAAAGATTACACCTACGGAGACATCTGCCGAGTTGCTTTCCAGGCTTAACTTATCAACGTAATTGTTCATTTCGTTTCTGTTCATGACTCCTGTCAGAATGTCTTTTGAACTCAGAACTTTCAGGCGGTCCATAAGCAGATAGTTACTTATGGCAGAGGCAAGAATGTATGCTGTAATCTCGAATGTCTCTTTAATAGTGGTAGCTTTTGCCACATCGTAATTCATCGCCCAGATATAGCCGATAAGTTTTTCTCCGAACTTCAGCGGGAACAGAACGATGTTTTTTCCATGGGCAGAAGTAAACGACTCATACCAGATAGGATTGCGTCCCTTAACAACTTCCAGATCATGTTCATCTTTTACAATAAGACAGTTGCTGCCGGCGATCAGACCTTTCCAGCTGTCAGCAATATCATAGAACCCTTCATCATTGTAGTTTTTCATCGAAGTCAGGATAGTGTTATCCGAAAGTGCCTCGCACAGGACTGAACATTTCCTCTCGAAAGAATCCATAAGCAGAATGCAGCAGTGCTCGGCATCAAACATATTCCTGACATCATGTATGACGTCACTCATCATTTCATCGAATTCTTTTGCACTTCTGAGCTGTAAGCAAATCTTGATGACATTCGACGTGACATCAGCAGGAAGTGATGACATTCTGTCCAGATTAGCCTCAAAGTTAATCTCCATTGTATATGTGCAAAAGCAGAGATTACCTTCCTCATATGCGACCGGGAGGAATACCATATTAAACCAGACGCCCTGTATCCTGTCTGCGGTAGCATACGAATTAAGGCAGCGCTTTTCAACTGCTGCTTTATAACAGTACTCTTCAAAATTAAGGTCTCTGGTAAAATAGTTTGTATACTCCTGATTGGGGGTGAATTTCTGAATAAGCAATTCTGCTCCCGGCGCAGGATGTTCTATGGAATCGATATAAGCCTTGTTTCCTGTGACGATGCGGAATTTGCCGCGTTTTCCGTTTTCGAGCTTCTCAACGGATACGATGCATGTCATAGCTCCAAAGCCATCTACATATTTCTGAAAATCCATATGCATTTTCCTCCCAACAATATAGGATTATTCTATCAGTCAATATATAAACACGGGTATACTGACTGTTAATAATCTTTGCTATATTGTTTCTATTTCGTAAATAGCAGAGGGAGCATAACAAATTCAATTGTTATATATAAAAAATGGGGGCTGAATAATATCAGCCCCCTGCCATTTTATCTGAAATTACAGATTACTTAACGCCTGTCCACTTCCATTCAGCGACCTCAGGCATATCGATACCTACGTCGTGGATGTAAGTCTTGTGAGCGACCAGCTTATCACGCATCTTCTGGATAAGGAATGAGCCCTTGTTTCCGAGAGAAGGGATGTAATTGATCATGGCGATAACGAGGTCAAAACGGTCGATCTCGTTCTGGACACGCATGTCGAACGGTGTGGTGATCGTTCCTTCTTCGTGATAACCATATACATGAATGTTATGGTTATGTCTAGCGTATGTAAGCTCGTGAATAAGCTTGGGATAACCGTGGAATGCGAAGATGATCGGCTTATCCTTTGTAAAGATAGCATCATACTCGACATCGGAAAGACCATGAGGATGTCTGTCCTTAGGCTCGAGCTTCATGAGGTCGACAACGTTAACGAAGCGGACCTTAACATCAGGCATCTCGCGGTGCATGATATCAACAGCTGCCAAAGCCTCGAGCGTAGGTGTATCACCGCAGCATGCGAGTACGACATCAGGTTCATCACCTGTATCTGTTGAAGCCCAGTCCCAGATGCCGATACCCTGAGTGCAGTGCTTAACAGCCTGATCCATTGTGAGCCACTGCGGCCTGGGGTGCTTACTTGCAACGATGGCATTTACATAGTTCTTACTCTTCAAGCAGTGATCCATTGTGGAAAGGAGGCAGTTAGCATCCGGAGGGAGATAAAGTCTTACGACGTCTGCCTTCTTGTTGGAGATGTGATCGAGGAAGCCCGGATCCTGGTGTGTGAATCCGTTGTGGTCCTGCTGCCATACGTTTGATGTAAGGAGAAGGTTAAGTGATGCGATAGGACGTCTCCAGGGAAGTCCGTTGCATACCTTGAGCCACTTAGCGTGCTGAGCAGCCATGGAGTCGATGATCCTGATAAATGCCTCATAGCTTGCAAAGAAACCGTGGCGGCCTGTGAGGATATATCCTTCGAGCCAGCCTTCGCACATATGCTCTGAAAGCATGGAGTCCATGACACGTCCGTCAGAAGCGAGGAACTGGTCTGTCTCCTCATCGATCGGGTTGTTCCAGTCACGGTTTGTGACTTCGAAAACCTTGCTCAGTCTGTTAGACATAGTCTCGTCAGGTCCAAAGATCCTGAAGTTCTTCTGATCGTCATTGAGCTTGAATACGTCTCTGATGTATCCTCCGAGCTCGATCATATCCTGCTTCTCGACAGTGCCGGGAGCAGGTACATCTACTGCATAGTCACGGAAATCAGGCAGTCTTAAGTCTCTTAAGAGCTTACCGCCGTTTGCATGAGGGTTGGAAGCAATCCTTCTGTCGCCCTTAGGTGCGAGCTCCTGAAGTTCGGGAATGAGTCTGCCATCCTTATCGAAAAGTTCTTCAGGCTTGTAGCTCTCGAGCCACTGCTTAAGGATATCCATGTGCTCAGGCTTGTCCATCATTACAGGAACCTGGTGAGCCTGGAAGGAACCCTCGATCTTGTTGCCGTCAACTTCCTTAGGGCCTGTCCATCCCTTAGGTGTGCGGAGTACGATCATAGGCCATACAGGTCTTGTTGTATCGCCGGTCTCTCTTGCATGCTTCTGGATAGCCTTGATCTCGTCAATAACAATATCGAGTGTCTCAGCCATCTTTCTGTGCATGGTCATCGGGTCATCACCCTCGACAAAGTATGCCTTCCAGCCGTTACCCTTGAAGAATGCCTCGAGTTCCTCGTGTGAAAGTCTTGAGAGGATCGTAGGGTTGGAGATCTTGAATCCGTTGAGGTGAAGGATAGGAAGAACCGCACCGTCACTTACGGGATTAAGGAACTTGTTTGACTGCCAGGAAGTAGCGAGAGGGCCTGTCTCTGCCTCACCGTCACCTACTACGCATGCGGCAATGAGATCAGGGTTATCAAAGACTGCACCGAATGCGTGAGCAATTGAGTAGCCGAGCTCACCACCCTCGTGGATGGAACCGGGTGTTTCAGGTGCTACGTGGCTGCTGATTCCGCCCGGGAAAGAGAACTGCTTGCAAAGCTTCTGAAGGCCGTCCATATCAAGGCTGATGTTCGGATAGACTTCGCTGTAAGAACCTTCAAGGTACGCATTGGCAACGAAAAAGTTTCCGCCGTGACCGGGGCCTGAGAGCAGGATGAGATCCTGATCGTACTTGTTGATTATTCTGTTGAGATGGACGTAGATGAAGTTCTGTCCGGGAACTGTGCCCCAGTGTCCGACAATCTTCTTCTTGATGTGTTCCTTCTTGAGAGGTTCTCTCATAAGAGGGTTGTCGAGCAAATAGAGCTGAGCTGCTGCAAGATAGTTTGCTGCACGCCAGTATGCGTTCATCTTCTGCAGGTACTCATCAGAAATGACATTGTGATTCATTTATCTTACCTCTTTGCTATTAATGATTCTGAAAAACGCTCTTTTCGCGTCGTACGTAGAATACTACGAATGTATGTAGACCATATCCGGAAAACTCTATGACAAATTCGACCAAATTAACGCCTGTTAGCATTATTTGTTTGGGAAATAGGGTAAACGGATGGTGAAAGAGCCTTATTTCAATGCTTTTCAAAATTGCCAGGATAAGCCATCTTACCTGTTCTGTACCCGCGATTGAAAATCATTTGGTGAATCTTTTACAGTAACCGCTTATATATGTCCAGCATACTTTCCATCTGATACTGCAAGAGCCATGCCGCATTGTTATATTCCGGCGTCGCCTTTACTGCCTTAAGCAATGCGGGAAAATAAGTTTCTGTTTCTTTGATCATGCGGTAGATCCGATCCCGGCTTAAGCCCCAGGACATCGTTGTTAAGTTGTTGCAACGGTCGAGGCATTTGATGAGCGCTGCCTTAGGATTTGCTGCTATTGCTTTGTAGTATGACTTCAGGATCTTTTCACGGTTATCGTCTGTTGTTTTCGCGTGAGTCATCAGGATAACCAGCTCCCGTGCCCCGTCGCTTACAGGAAGGTCTTCTGCCGTTTTACCGCAGTCTTCTATAACGTCGTGGAGAAGACATGCTGCAATAACATCATCGTCAGTTATATTCATAGCCAAAGCATGACATGCCAGATTAAGAGGGTGATAGATATAAGGAACATCCGACTTTTTACGCTTCTGGCCTTTATGAGCTTCAACCGCAAAATCCAGCGCATTAAGAGTATCCTTAAGTCCAAGATTCTTAGCAGTAGTCTTCACATAAGTCTTCATGTGCTCCCAGTTGTAGATGGTATCCCTGGTGGCAAACACTCCCTGCTTTTCTTCCACAAGTGCCGATAGTGACACATCGAATAATGCAGCAAGCTTAATCAGCTTATCAGTGTCCGGCTTATATTCTTCCCTTTCCCAGGAAGATACGGCCTGAAAAGATACGTCCAGCTTATCTGCGACCTGTTCCTGAGTAAGATTGCGTTCTTCGCGTAAAGCCTTGATATTTTTCCCGATACTCATGTCTGCCCCCTATTGCTGATTCATTATCTGAAGAGCCCTGCTTTCCGGAATCTCTTCGATCTCATCCATTATGCTCAAACTGCAAAATCCGTAAGGCGAATCGTCGTTAGGATCGTATCCCATAAGGTGGTCCATAATGACGTTCTTCCTGTCAGGAACCCATGTTCCATCTGTGTAAAGGAAATAGCCTCCGCCATCCTTCTTGCCTAATCTTCTTTCCCTGATCAGATAGTAAATAACATCTTTCATGTGTATTACCTCCTTCCAGTTACAGGATAGAGGTTTTCACACTTAGATTTTAGCGGGTGGGCATTGAAGTTACAATCAAGAATTCAAGTTGAACTTGAATAAAAGTGTTTTTTACAAATGGAACCTTCTTTGCAGTTCAGCTGCAACAGCTCTCCCGCGGAATATGACGGCGCCTGCGAAAAGAATAACACTGACCATAAGGCAGATAGCCCAGGCAAGCGGCATCTTGGATCTTACAAAAAAGCATATAACACTCGGCACGACACCCATGAAAAGTCCGGAGAGAAGATAAGACATCGTATTACCGTTCTTATCAAGAAGCGCAAGCACGAAGTTCGCTATGATAGTAGCTGCAAGTGCTGCGGGAATGACCAGATCAATAGTAATATCCATGAAGCCGAAAAAGTACGCTGTGACACACCACATCGCGATCGTGATCAGAACGAGCATAGTCACTTTGCCTGCCGATCCGGTACCGGGCTTAAACTGTCTCATAATGCCGAATTCAAATCCAATGAGCCACATGGCCAGCAGCAGACACCAATGCAGATCAGGGAAGCCGGGGAGCCTTAATCCCACAAGAAAATCAAGGCCAACACCTATGATCAGAAGACCCCAGACGATTGCCAGCTGCATCTTGTAATAAAGAGACCTTTTCTTCTGTGCCTCAAACTTCGGATAACAGGGTTCCTCACCTGCTCCTGTCAGCTTGCTCTGGCAAAGCGGGCATTTGACAAGATCCCCTGCGACATCTACCTTGCAATAAGGACATCTTCTCATCTGATCACCTCCGTCGCACATATGGTGATATCCACTCCGGACTCAGAAAGTGACCTGACAAAATTCTTAATGACACCTGTATTCATATACGCAGAGGAAACTCCCAGCGTCAGATTATCACCATAGCCGAACATGGTGGAGAATATTGTGTTTGTACTGCAGAAGCCGCTGTAATTATCGATCCGCTCACCCAGCTGCTTCGGGGGCTTTTGAACGCCCATGTTAGAGAAGGTCATGGTTACTTTCTTATTCGATTTTTTCGTGAAATGGCGCACAACCAGCTGCTTGATGAACAGCGGTACGATCCTGACCGGAGCCACATATTCCATGGTCTCAAAACTGTCCATTTGTTTCTTGACGTTTTCCTCAGTCAGCTGGCTCTTAAGCGCGGTATCAAATTCCAAAGCCAGTTCCTCAAGTGAGATCTCGCTGTCAAATACATGCGTCACATTTACACTGTTGAAAAAGTTGCGTGCAGTCTTTGAAGGGTAATAATTCCTGAGGTTTACAGGAAGCGATATTGTCACAGGGAGCTGGCGCTTACGCGGAGGCATATCGTCCCGGATAGCAAGCATCCAAAGAGCACCCAGATAACTCGTCAGAGAGACCTTCAATTCTTTCGCTCTCGGAAGGATCTGCGAGGTCGGCAGATGGATCTCAAAAAACTGGAGTTGATTATAAGGGAGCTTCAGTCCGCCAAGGCGGTACGCCTTCTTCCTTGCAGGTCCGTGTGAGAGATTCTTGCTTCCGAAAAACTGGCGGTAACTGTCCTGACTTAAGTCTCCTTCTGATGCACCGGAATGAACTGTAATATCATCCAATTCACCGGGATATTTTCTTCTGAGATAATCAAGCACTATGATATTCAGGAACTCCATGGCGCCCGTGCCGTCTGCCAGGACATGAGATATATCCAGATTGATCCTATTTCCGAAATAGGTCACCTGGTAGTGGAGCATGGTTTTCGAAGGGACATAAAGAAGCGGACAGATACGGTTATCCTCTTGCTTTACGACCGGCATGAGGTCTGTATCTTCCATGTAATGCCAGAAAACACCACGTCTGATCCTCACCTGTACCTGAGGACGGTCTTCGATCGCTGATATCACGGCCTGCTGCAAAAACTCCGGATCGATCTCCTCCTTCAGCGTACAGCTGAGCCTGAACGATCTGGTGTCCCTCTCTCCAAGCGTGGCCAAAAAGACCTTTGACACGTTGTCGATCCTGTACCAATTAGCGCTTGCCATATATCGTGCGTGACACGTGCTCTGCAAGTCTCTTCATCGCCTTTCTGGCAATGGGACCGGGTATCTGCTGATACACATGCCATCCTTTCTCTTCAATATCAAGTTCTGCCGTACCGCCGGCCTGCTCTATACGTTCCTTGAGTCTAACACTGTCATCCAGTAAGATCCCGTTTCTTCCTGCCATGATGTAGACAGGAGGGAAATTATCAAAGCTTCCGAATAACGGACTGAATGCCGGGTCTGACGGATCCTTATCTCCTATGTAAGACTTTACAGAATTCATGACAAAATCCTTTGTAAGGATCGGATCGATGCTCTGGTTCGCTTCATAGGATTCTGCTGTTCCGGTCATATCGGTCCACGGACTGAACAAAAGAAGCTCCCTGGGTGCGGGCTTTCCTTCCGAGATCAACCTCTGGGTCAGACTAAGTGCCATATTGCCGCCTGCTGAATCGCCTGCCAGAAGTATGTGATCTGCCTCTGCCACATTCTTTGTAAGATATTCCCATACGGCAGCACCATCCTCAGCTGCAGCCGGATATGGATGCTCCGGTGCCAGTCTGTAGGCAAACGAATATGCCTTAAAGCCGGTTGCCATTGCAAGCTTCACAGCAAGATTACCTGCATAGTCAAGCCCGCCGCTTATATATCCGCCACCATGACAGTAAAGAATAACATAATCAGGATCATAAGACTTTTCGGGCGTGATCTCCTCGCAGCGGAGCTTTCCAAGACGGAATGGTTTACGTTCCACACCTTTTTTGGGCGTTGCAAGGCGGCTCGCCAATTCGGCTTGTTTTCTGTGACGCTTGATCTCTGCCAGGGAATCAGCTTTGCCTGACATAAAATTTATTGTCTTCAATGTTTTTACAAAAGCAGTTGTCATTCTTGTTTGTCTCTTATTAGTCAGGCTTGGAAGCACAGACCAGGAAATGAGGACTCATGCCCATCATGGTCTCTTCATGCTCGGTTGCTCTGATGATCTCCAGGATCCTGCTGCGCCTGAATTCATCGTTCCACTTCTCATTCAGTTCAGGAGTTATCCAGGAGCATCCTTCTACAGCGGCACTCTCTATAATACTGAATCCTGCCTCCGAGATCTCATCCCTAAGCCCGCCTATCGTATGAAAATATGCATTTGAGATTATATACGGATATTCCGCAGGTTTTAAGTGTTCACCTGTATCCATCTCACGCTTGATCATGTTCATGTAAATATCATCATCAAGAAAAACATTGTTTCCGTATACCGATAATGCCCATGTGGCAGAACTGAATTTGGATATTCCGGCAGCGATTAAGATACCGCCCGGTTTCAGAACGCGGTTTGCTTCAGACAGGACTCTCAATCTCTCATTCTTTTCGAGCAGGTGATACAAAGGTCCCATAAGAAGCACCATATCTGCACTGTTATCAGGTTTATCGACATCACGGGCATCACCGGCAAAAGCTTCATAAGGTATGGTCATATGTTCCTTTGCATATTCAACCGCAGCAGGAGCAAGCTCTATCAGTGAGACTTCATGTCCCATACCGGCAAGCCATTCAGCGTACTTTCCTATGCCGCCGCCTATGTCATAGATCTTCAGTTGGCCCTTTAAATATCTCGAGATGATCTCTTTGGATCTGTAAAACTCGACTACACCGAGTCCACGTTCCAGTCGGCCTATCTCGGCCCCGCCATTATAAAATTCATATACAGCTTCATTATTCTCCATATTATCTGTCCTTTTGGCTATGCTGACTGTGTCAGTCCGTAAGCATTTTCATAACATTTTCTCTGAGTTCTTTATGGTTTTCCAAGATGTATTTCCTGACCTGATCACCTTCAGAACTGCTGACACCGACACTGCTCGTGCCCCCGTTCTCAGTGCTGTAGTACGTAAGGGAAACTTCTGAATATATAATTACATTCTCTTCACGATAGTACATCGCGTAAGCGATCATGTCATATGTACCAGGCTCTCTGCAAATATACCAGTTCGTACCAGACTGGCTTTCGCCATCATCACTGTTATAGTAATATTTCTTCCACTTCTTAAAGTATTCCTTGGCAACAGACGAAGATTCAAACACCATATATTTCATCTGTTGTTCTATCCCGCTTTTTCTCCCGCTATAGTAAACATCGATATAGCTGAAATCATCAAGTTCACGCCAGCCGTCCAACTCTCTCGAATGCCAGCCGGAATATTTATCTTTGTCGATCTTCAGGTCATCAAGGTCGTATTTTGCCGCGCATGACGACAGGAGAACAGCGAATAACATAGTAATAACCACTAGTACCTTTTTCATGACTTATCCCCTCTCTGATACAAACAGCTTTGGTTTCCCCGTTTTATATATTTCCGCAGAAATCTATTATCTCCTGTCTCCTGGGTCCGACCTGCTCCTTGTATTCGATAGATGTCAGACCAAGATGTCCTGAGCACTCGATCTCGAGATGACCGTAAAAGTGCTCTATACTTCCGATAAGTCTCTCACACTCCGGCATGTTCGGACCGGTCCTTAATGCGACGGCATATCCTTTCTTCCCGGGCTTGACCGAAGCATGCGGTTCATGCGTATTGCACCACGGGGTTACCCTGTCTATGAACGATTTAAACTGTCCCGGAATGTCGGCCCAGTAAGAAGGCGCTACCGACACGATAATGTCAGCATTATCGAACTCATTCATTACGTCCCTTATCACCTGGGCATCACTCATGACACACGAAGCAGTCTTATGACATGCTCTGCATCCTCTGCAAAAGGAAAACTTATAATCATCAATACAAATGCACTTAGTATCGTATCTGGAGCTTAATTCATCCGTGATGATCTTTACAATCTCAGCCGTTGCACCTGTCCTGACCGGACTGCAATTAATTATCAGTGCTTTCATTTGTATCCCCCCTTTTACAATTACGTGTGCGCGATGCGTATTATCCCTTTGACTAACAATTATACCATTCCGGTATATAACTTCAGATAATAAGGGAGCCTTTGTCACGGACCTGATTCTCGGTTTGTGAAAGAGGCAAAGTAAGTGTTAGTATGTTATGGAATTATTCACAGTGAGGATAAAGGAATGAGTATATCTGAAAAGCGAATTGAATATGGAACAGACAAATCTGCCGACAAGCAAAAAGCTCTTAGGCAATCCGGTAATATGAATGCTGATTTTCTTGAGATGGCGCGAAATGTATATGCACATCTTAACGACGAGATATCAAAGAAGATCTTCGAGGCCAGGCTCTTATACGCCTCCACGGGAGATCTGGGTTATATCACAGGTCTTGAGTCAAAGTACAGGAATCTTAACAGCGACATGCAGGTGTATGTCGAGAAGATCCAGAAGGGTACGCACTGCCTTATCTATGGTGCAGGCCGCGCAGGACACTATCTTGCCGGAAGATTCAAGCAGTTTGGCGTAAAGGTCGATGCATTCATCGATCCGGACGAGAGCTTAGGTCCTGTTGATAACGGTACGGGGATCAAGATCATTACCGAGAAAGAACTTAATGAGAATAAAACTCTTTATGCAGGTAAGACATTCGTCATTTCCTATTCAGTGAAGTCAGCTGCTAACGAGGTAAGGAAGCGTCTTATCGAGGATACCGGAATAAGCGAAAAGAACATCTGCATGGGGATCTTCGATTGGCGTAACAACCAGGGACAGTATTTCGATTATTTCGAGGCAAAAGAGAACGAAGTCTTTGTAGACTGCGGTTGCTTTGACGGTGCCACATGCTACAACTTCGCAGGCTGGTGCGGCCATAAAGGCTTTGACCATATTTATTCTTTCGAAGCTGATCCGAAAAATTATGAGAAAAGCAAGGAAGTTCTTTCGGCACTTGGTAAATGCGACCTGTTCCCCTACGGTACTTCAGATGTTAATAAGAAGGTATATTTCGCTGCAGATGCTTTTGAGACTTCATGCATCATAAGCAAAGAAGAAGCGGAAAAGAGGAACTTCGAAGGCGTAGAAGAGATCGAGACAAGAGCTCTTGACGATGTACTCGAGGGCAAGCGGGTCACTTTCATTAAAATGGATATCGAAGGTGCTGAGTATGAAGCATTACTCGGCGCACGTAAACTCATTATGGAAAACCGTCCGAGAATGGCAATTTCCGTTTACCACAAGTTCGAAGATTTTGTTACATTAGCAGACTTGATTCTAGGGATGGATCCCGACTACAGAATCGCCTTCAGACACTATGGCTTTGATGATCTGGAGACGGTTATGTATGCTGAGATCTAAGGACAGTCTTTACTTCGTCTATCCTGCCGGATAAGTTCGTCCCTGTGGAAATCAACATAGTTCGTGTTGACCAGACTTTTTTAATTCTAACAAATCTAAGTCCTATTCCGCATACATTCCTCAAATTTGATATTGAAAGAATTGTTGATTTGATGTAATGTCGCATTATTTTAATTTTGAAGGATAAAAATAATGAAGAAAACCATCATTTCGCTGCTCCTGACTGCCATATTCGCAGTGTCTATTTCCGGATGCGGTGCAAATACAAATATACCGTCAGAGACCACGGCTCAGACCACTACCGTGGAAACGACATCTGAACCCACTACCACAGAGACGACAGAAGATCCCAGAGGTCACTATGAATTCAAGCCGGTCGTAATGTCTTCTATCTTCAAGGACATAATGGGCGAGGACATGTGCTGGGCATATACCAACTATGTCAATGCCGTAATGGCCAAAGAGGATTCATTCGAGGTAAAGAGTGTCCATGATTATGACTGGATGATCGGCCAGTTTCCCAGTCAATTCCACCCGCTCTACTTTGTTTATACTGAATCAAATTACGGCGGAGCATATAAAAACGGAAGAGCCACTTTCCAGTATAAGATCTCCAAGGAAGAACTTGCAGCCAAGGAGACTGAATTCGAGAAGATAGTAACGGATATCCTCAATGAGAATCTGCGCGATGACTATTCGGATTTTGAAAAGGTCCTGGCGTTATATCTTTACTTTGCAGAGAATTATACCTACGACTATGATGCTCTGGAATTAGACCCGATCGAAGCAGATAAGAAGCTTTCCTCTTACAGGTTCTTTTTTGACAAAAAGGGCATCTGTTTTGAATGTGCAGGTGCATATAACTTCCTGTTGCTCCAGGCCGGAGTAGACTGCACATCCGGAGGCGGCTATTCTCATGCAGGCAAAGATGGTCATGCATGGTCTTACGTAACCATAAACGGGAAGAATTATCATGTCGATCCGACGTGGGTCATGGGAAAACCCGGTGACCTATCATATCTCATGATGACCGACAGCAAGCGCGAACAGGAAGGCGAATTCAAGAAGAGTGAGATGAGCATCGGCTGCCATTACAAGGAAGATCATAATGGCGACAAGTACAATGCTGATGACGATTTTTTCGCTCCGCTCTGGGGCGGAACTCTTACCTCATGGGATCACAAGAAGAATATCATCTACTACATTGATAAAGACGGCAACGAAGCCACATTCGATTACTCAAAATTCGGTTAAGAGTTCTCGAGCAGATTGTAGATACCGTCTTCTGACAGTACACCACGCTTAAGATTGGCCGGCAGAAGGCCTGCTTCGTCAAGCCCGAAGTCATATTTCCAATCTTCGCTTGTATAGTAAGCTTCAAGCTTTGTCTTATCTTCCGGAGTGCCTTCACCTGCACTTATCTTGTCGAAAAGAACTTCCATTTCCTCAATACGCTTAAAGGCATTCTTTTCCTTCTGGCCGATACCGAGGATGTTCTTTTCCATGCTCTCCAGAAGGTCGTGCGAATCGTCTTCGATGTGCGCCAGATATGTTATTACCAGGCCTTTCTGCGGAAGCACATAACACTTCTGTTTCCACTTGCCGACAATTGAGAATCCGCCTCTGTATCTCCAGGTATAGAATCCGTAACCGCCTTCTTTATTCATCTGCTGAGTTGATGTCGCAAGGCTGACATACTCTTCCGAAACGATTCGTTTGCCGTTATAGACACCTTTGTTATAAAGGAGCAGCCCGAATTTACTCATGTCATGTACAGACAGGAGCATATGCGAAGCCCCGTAGAAATATCCTTCCGGTGCTCTCCCGTACTTAAATGAAGTTATGTCCATGGGGGCGAATATCCGCTTCTCTATGAATTCTCCCAGGTCGCTTCCTAAAATCTCAGTAAGAGCGACACCTATCAGGAATGGAGAGATATTACTGTAATCGAATTCTATCCTGTCAGGATCTTCGATCTCACACGCAAGTGAGAAATCAAGCCAGTTAGGAGCGCCATCCGGTCTGAAAGGGAAGCCTTTTACAGCCATCGTGAGAAGCCGCCTGACACTTATCTTCTTAAAGCAATCGTATTGTTTCTGAGGAAGAGCTCTGCACTTATCTTCAGGAAGATAATCAAGGATCGGACGTTCAAGATCAATCAGGCCTTCATCGTACACAATGCCAACTGCTACAGACAGAACTGTCTTTGTCGCAGAATAGATCTCGTGAAGTCCTGTAGTATCGCCGTAACTGTGCTTAAGCTCACCATTCTGATAGACTTCCACGCCGAACACATTCCAGTTATTGTCCGTTATATCTTTTACGAAACGGTCAAAGTCCATATATGCTTTTCTCCTTCTGATCAGACGGCCGGATTTATTTGCTTCAAAAATGTTTTTATCTCCGCACTCATCTCATCGCTCTTATAATAATGCAGATAATGTCCGCAATCATAGCGGATCAGCCCGGCATCTAATTTCTTTGCAAGTTTCTCCTGATCCTGTATCCAGTTTCTGAATGTCTGCTTGCCATTCGAACAGAATAATAAAGCAGGACATTTTACCGGTCCATGTTCACCAACAATCAAAGCATTCTCTCTTACATGCTCAGCCTCTCTGAAAAAGCAATCATTAAAAGCATTACGCTTCCTCAGGAGCTTTATCTGCCTTATATCATTTTCGCTTAATGTATCGTTGTGCGGAATGGTGGACAACATATAAAGCTTGAGTTTTTTAAGTGTGCACATCGTCTTGATCCTGCTTTTAACATCCTGCTCAGTCCATTCCGCATACGAGATGTGGGAAGTCATATCCAGACCTATCAGAGCACTGATCTCTTCCGGATGCATCTGTATCCACCTTATCGCTTCTATTCCTCCCATGGAATGAGGCAGAAGGACAAAGGGTCCTTTTTCGCCAAGTTTTTCTAGAGCCTCTCTCTGAGTATTCACGAGAGAATCGATATCACATGGTGCATCCCAAATATCTGAATACCCGTATCCGAACTTCTCTGTTACTATTATCCGGAAATCGTCTTTCAGCTTCTCGTAAAGGATCTTAAAATCATATGCAGGCGCCACAGTGCTAGAACCCGACATGAATACAAGCTTTGGCTTATCAGGATCGCCCGTCCTGAACACATGGATCTTGTGATTATTAACTTCCACCAGCTCACCGGCTGCTTTGATCTGTTCTGTATTCTTCATAGTTAGACAGTTTTCTTTTTTCCTTATCTTCATTTACTTCAAAAGAAGCTTGCTATAAACGATATCTTCATATTCAGCGCACTTCTTCGTCTTAAGAAGCTTCTTTATATCACGGCTGTTATCTTCAAACATAACTGCCCAGTAACTCCAGAGTTCCTTCATCTTATAAAGGACATTTATATCAGGCGACATGACCTTCTGATACTCATGGTACAGGGTATCATGAAAGAGCCTGAATCTTTCAGGATCACTTCCCTCGTCTGAACCGCCGAGCTTATCCGCGAGCAAAGGATCTGAGATCAGACCACGTCCAATCATTACGGGATCAAGCTTAGTGTTGAAGTTCGCGCACAGTTCATCATAACCTTCCAAAGTCCTGATATCACCGTTATATACGAGTGGGCACTTCACATGTTCCAAAGCATATGCGAAAAACTCTTTCCTGGGTTCTCCCTTATAAAAGTCACCCCGTATCCTCGGATGAACGATGAGTTCACTTACGGGATAACCATTAAATATCTCTGTAAGATCGTAGAATTCTTCCGGAGAGTAGTAGCCTAATCTCGTCTTGATGGAGATCTTAGTTCCTTCTGATTCAGAATAGGCATATATGTCATCCAGGAACTTCTGAAGTTCCGTAGTCTGAGGCAGGAATCCTGCACCTTTGCCTTTTGCACATACGGTTCCTGAAGGACATCCGAGATTAAGATTGATCTCGTTATAACCGATCTTCTTCAATTCTATCGCAGCTTCAATAAAGTGTTCCGATCTGCACGTAAGTATCTGCGGAATCAGATTGATCCCGTGATTGTTCTCAGGTGTCAGGTCCTTCATCTCCCTGGGTGTCAACGGACATTTCTCGGAAGGCGAGATAAAGGGCGCAAAATACTTGTCGATATGACCATAGATCTCATTGAAAGCGTTGCGGAATATATAACCTGTAATGCCTTCAAGCGGCGCGAAATAGATATTCATCCGTTTTTCTGCTTAATGCTTATCTCCTGCAGCGTTTGACCAGCTCATCCGCATCTCTGTAGCCGGGGACCTTCACAAGCTCATTCAAAGCACTCTTATATGCCTTGTTATCAAAGAAATACTTGCCTCTGCAATAGACCTCAAGCTTTTCAGCTTCTTTCAGTCCCTCATCACAGATCTTAATGATCTCCGCGGATAATACATCATTAAACTTATTGCACTCTACTATAGCCTGACTGAACAGGAGCTTCGCTTCATCAGCTGAAGCCAGTACTGTCTTACCGTTCAATACCCTGCTGGCCTTGTTAACAGTCGCAATAACATGTGCATACTTTGGATAGAGCTCTGCTACAGCCCACTTGTTTCCGCAGTTCGCGCACTTGCAGGTAGCAGCGGCATAGTCATATACAAGAGTTCCGCCACAAACCTTACAGGTAAAAGACACCTTGTCAGACTTGGAATTCTTGCGGTAATCATCCGCTTCACCACCTAATATCGAATCTACAGGAACGTTGTAAAACTCCGCGATCTTTAATAACACTTTGTAATCCACCGGAAGACGCGCTGCCTCCCATTTATAGATGATGAGCTCCGGAACACCCAGCTCCATTGCGAGTGCCTCCTGAGTGAGCGAATGCTTTTCTCTAAGCTTCTTTAAATTCTCGGCAATCTTTGTATCCATTTTCGAATTCTCCTATCCCCAATCTTATGACCATATAATATCGGAAAACCGCCGATATTTGAACAGTTCAAGCACCATTTACCGCCTTTTTAACTGGCCCTGCTGCCAGGCAATGATCTCATCCAAGATCTTGTTCCGCTCTTCGATAAAGCAACGCCTCTCATGACACCAGGGAGATCTCTTAAAACCATCAAACCAGCTCATATCGCCTTCCAGAAGAGAACTCCACTTACTGTCTAATCCCCGTGAGAGAATTATTAGTTCATTTCTGATCTTTTTTGATATGTGATTCCACTTAAAATCTATACCTTCCCTGTCTGAATCATCAAACTTCACTACAAGATAATTATTAACGGGATATTCGACTCTTCTTCCGTTCTCAAGAAATGTCATGCTCATTATTACACCGTCATCACGGTCTATGCAGAATATAAGACAGCATTTTTCGTTAAACATGGCCATCTCTATATCAGTAATAAGTTTGAAATGCATGTTGTGCTTTTTTGCAAGATCTCTCAAGTATTTGGGGATCTCATTAACAGTAATATCTGACCACATATCGGGATGCGTGATAATGTGGTTTGTGGACGGGAAAGGCACTTCAGGCTCCTTTTCCGGAACAGGCTCAGATGCGGGCTTGGCGTCATGGTCCAGGAACTTTTCTAACTTGTCTTCATATTTTTCGAGCCATAGCCTGGAATAGTCGTACTTGTATCTGCTCCAGGCAGTCTCTGCCTCCATGAAGTGTTTTACATGCTTCCATAAGACTCCGGCTGCCTTTTCCCGGTCTTTATAGATCCTGGTGGCATCATCTGCCATAAAGCCCTGTATGAAATTACGCTTTTTCCTGAATATAGAACGCATCGTTAAGAAGATGCCAAGAGGACAGCCCTGTGCCAGAATGACAACAATTATGCCGCCTATTAGGAATCCGGAATCTTCACTTCTATTTGAAGTAAGAGAGATTACTATCCATGCAATTCCCATGAACATGAAAAATGCATATAGACATGAGAGTCCGATCCATGCAGCGTTCCAGGATCTCTTGGAATTGGACATGCGAGAAAGCTCATGAAGGTTCTCGTCAGGATAAAGACCGTCACCCTTCTTAAGTTTGAACTTGCCTTTTCTAATATTCTTTCTGACGGTCAATTCCTCAGCGAAAAAGAAGATTCCGATACCCAGCGGGAAAACCGACACTATTAATGCTGCTTCGTAATTAATACCCGCACGGACATATTCTTTGGTGATCCAGTCGGTCTTAGCGATAATGGCCTTGTCCGGGTTCCTTTTCTCATAGTAAACGCCTATGACATCTCCCTGATGGATGAACTCATAAGGACCATCTGAATCGTAGAAATGGTGCTTTGTATCAGAACCCTCAGGAATAAATTCGACGGTGATCGAATCAACATATCGTCTCTTGTTTCCGATCCACTCTTCGCTGGTGCTGCTTGAAGTTACGATTCCTTCTGCAAACTCCATTTCTTCCAGCTTACGGTGATCGTTATAACGGCAGAATATATTAATCCCAACGATCAAAAGAAAAACTAAGATGAAAAACAGACCGACTTTCCAGTCGTTCTTCGCGCCTGACTTTTCAAACAGTTTCTTCTGTTCTTCTGTAAAACTCTTTTCTTCGCTCATCCTTGAAATTATAACATGTAAGATGTTAGACTATTTAATGTAGCAGGGTAATTAGTTATTCGCATTCTGCTTCCGCGACGCCATAAGGCGGGGTTAATAATGATAAGAACCTTAGAATCTCATCATGAATGACAAAGAGGATCACGGCTTAATGCCGTGAAAGGTTTTGCTGTTCGTGAAAGGAGGTTCTTTTTTTATGTTTCACGACTATCTTAAAAACTTGGACAGGATCGAATTCGCTGTCACAATGGCATGCACCGGAAGATGCAGGCACTGTTCGGAAGGAGATCATGTAAACTGCACGGGACACATCGATGCTGATGTGGCAACTGATGCTGTCAGAAAGATCTGCAGACACTTTCAGATCAAGTCTCTGATGACTTTCGGCGGCGAACCTCTTCTTTATCCTGAGGTGATCTATGCCATCCACCAGACTGCAAAAGAGATGGGCATTCCCGACAGACAGCTGATCACTAACGGATACTTCTCAAAGTCCGGGGAGAAGATCTCTGAAGTGGCAAAAAAGCTTGCCGGATGCGGAGTAAATGACCTGCTCTTATCAGTTGACGCGTTCCATCAGGAGACGATTCCGATGGAGCCGGTAATGCTTTTCGCAGAGAGCATTGTAAAAGAAGGCATACCTGCAGAACTGTCACCTGCATGGCTCGTAAGCCGTGAAGATGATAATCCCTACAACATCAGGACAAGGGAGATCTTAAGTCAGTTCTCACATCTGAACATTCCTGTGGGACAGGGCAACATCATATTCCCTGAAGGCAACGCTCTTAAGTATCTCGGAGAATACTTCGGTGAGAACACGATGACATCATCCCCATATGAGGACGATCCGACAGATGTCAGAGCAGTCTCATTCTCCCCGGACGGATCCGTAGATCTGATGAACGGAAATGTTTATGAGACCGATATCATCGATCTGCTGAAGAACTACAAGGGAGTTGTCACTGACTGAATGAGCCGTAACCGGCAATTGCTTCATCAATGGACATCTTGCCGGTTCCGACACTATAACTTGCCTGTCTTAACTGTATGACCGCATCATCTGTCAATCCAATCACTTCCGGTGACAGAATGCGGGATTCAGGAATTTTTCCGAATGCTGCATACATGTTGTTAAAAGACAGATCCTTTGTCGGCGGCATAAGTCCCTTGTTCTGCGCCATCTCATTCAGCTGCTGTGAAGTGATCAGGAAACGCATGAATTCGTTTGCCATCGCCAGATTGGAGCTGGACTTGTTGACGGAAAACTGCAGGTTGGGTATGTCAAGGAAATACGCGCCGTCATCTGACATCGGGATAGGTACGAAAGCGTATGTGAAGGGATTCGCGATGAATGCCTCCGAACGGCTTTCACGCTTTTTCGTTCCTGATACGGTGTCGCCTGAGCATGTCATCATGGGCACATCACCCTCAAAGAAGCGGAGTATTACGGCATCGTAGTTATTCTCGATCTCATCACACGCTGCAAGGTCCACAAAGCCGTCATCCATGAACTGCTTCATCTTCTCAAGCGCAGGTCTCATATACTTTCCGGCTGAAGCATCAAGGGAATTGAGATTCTTGACAGCCTCAGCATCATTAGCCACAGTACTGCAGAAGTAAGGATAGATGCTCAGTGTGAAAAGCGATGTCGTCTCCTTCTTGGAGAAACCCATCAAAGGATTCTTGTAACCCTTTTGGCGGAACGCATTGCAGACATCGAGCAATTCCTTATATGTTGTAGGAACCTTCAATCCTTCCTTCTCGAAAAGCGTCTTGTTAACAAGCATTCCATATGTGTTCGCGAAAACGGGTACCATCGGAAGTGTACCGTCGTCTGTATTAAGAATGATGTTTTTTCTGATGCAATCCAGATCAAGACCCAGAGCGGGATCCGCAAGATTCTCTGCATGATCTATTGAGGATTTATACTGGTCACGGCCATACATCCAGGAGTAATTGACGTAGATATCAGGGGCATCCTTACCATTAAGCACCGTGCCGATCATGTTGTTGTAGTCATCGACCTTTGTATATACCAGTTCAACATTGGGATAGAATTCTTTGAATCGGTCTATCTCTGTCTCAAGTGCCTCGAAGTTGTCATAACCGCCGGCAATGTTGATGTGGCAGCTGGTCGAAGTATCCAGCTTGGGACTGAATCCCTTATTGGCCTTCGGTTCCTGCTTGCCGGAATTGCACGCAGTAAGAGCCAGTATCATAGATGCGGTAAGAATCATGCTTATTGCTTTTTTCATAATTGACCTCTCCCTTCCTTGATCCTGCGGATCTCCTTAATTACTAACTTAATATCAACAGGTTTTGCTATATGACCGTTCATTCCTGCATTCAGGCACTCCGTGATATTCTCTGAGAATGCATCAGCCGTCATCGCGACGATCGGGATCGATGCTGCCCACGGATTATCGAGTGCACGGATCGTTCTTGTGGCATCAAGGCCGTTCATCTCAGGCATCTGCACATCCATGAATATCAATTCATAACTGCCCTCAGCAGCCGAACTGATCTTATCTACACATATACGGCCGTTCTCTGCACGTTCTGTCGTAATTCCAAACATGGCGAGCATGGCGGATATGATCTCCCAGTTGATGTCATTATCCTCTGCCACAAGAATATTAAGTCCCTGGAGATCGGAATAATCGTCTTCCGGCTCGACAGATTCAGATTCTTTTCCGATGAGAGCATTGATCTTGTCATAAAGCGTGGAACGGAAAAGCGGTTTGCTCACAAAACCATTAGCTCCTGCAGCCTTTGCCTTGTCCTCGATATCAGACCAGTCGTACGCGGAGATCAGTAAGATAGGCGTCTTCGTATCGATCTCTTCGCGGATGCGTCTGATCGTCTCAAGTCCGTCAACCTCAGGCATCTTCCAGTCGATTATGATGACATTGTAATCACGGCCCGATAAGTGCCTGTGCTCGATCATGCCGAGCGCTTCGATTCCGTTATTTGCCTGCTCCACAAACGCACCAAGTGATTCAAGCGTATCTGCAGCCGTCTGAAGCAATATCTCATCGTCATCAACGATAAGGACATCAATGGGTTCGAGCTTCATGTCGTCACGCTGCCTGTCAGCTGACGGAATATCAAGTACGACCGTGAATGTGGTTCCCTTGCCCTGCTCACTCTTGCAATCGATCGTTCCTCCGATAAGATCGACCATCTGCTTCGTTATCGCGAGACCAAGGCCTGTTCCCTGAATACTGTTGACACGGCTATCCACCTGGCGCGAAAAAGGCTTATACATGTTCTCCATGAATTCCGGACTCATTCCGATACCGGTATCAGCCACAACATATGTCAGGCGTACGCATCCCTGTACAGAGCTTTTTTCCTCACGGAGATCCACGCAGATACTTCCTCCCGGTTCCGTGTATTTGACGGCGTTCGACAGGATGTTGATATAGATCTGATTAAGTCTCAACTGGTCAGCGTAGAGATATTCAGTCTCGATCTGATTGATGTGGAAACTGAATTCAATATTCTTCTCCTTGATCATGGGCTGTGAGATATTCACGAGGTTCTCGACCGTATCCACGATGGAGAATGTCAGCGGATTTAATGCCAGTTTTCCGCTTTCGACCTTCGAGATATCCAGGATATCGTTGATAAGCGTCAAAAGATGATTGCCTGCAAGGCTGATCTTGCGCAGGCTTTCCTTTGTCGAAGCCTCATCACCGGTATTCTTCTCGGCCAGAGTCGTAAGACCGATAATTGCATTCATCGGAGTGCGGATGTCATGTGACATTGTGGAAAGGAAATCCGTCTTTGCCTTATTTGCAGCCTCAGCTTTTCTTGCCGTTATCTGGAGACGCTTATTCAAGTAGATCATATGGATCAGGTCGCAGATAAACAGGATCAGCAATCCGGCAGATACGACTCCGATCAGCATCCAGTCTCTTGTGTGTACATTAAGATCCGCTGCCGGAACGAGACCCAATAAAGTCCATCCGGAGGCTGCCGTCACAGGTGTAAAAGCAAGAATGCATTTCTGCCCGTGAGAATTGATCATCGTAAATGAACCTGTTTCCGATGTAACCTTTTCGAACAACGCCTTGGAGGATTCAGGATCAGTCGGATTATATGATTTGTAGAACTCGAAGAAGCTGGAGTTCTTGAAGCTGTAGCCTTTTAGAATATAGTCACCGTTCGCATCGATCATGGACAGTTCTGCGTTTACGAGCTCTGTCTGGGGGAATACCCACTTCTGCTCGAGCGCAGAGATCGGGACTACTCTGAGAAGCAGTGCTGCCCTGGCATTTCCGCTCTCAGGATCACGCAATGTAACATTGTTACAAAATGCCAGGGATTGCTCTCCATTTATAGGATTGGTGTACGCACGGGTTATATTGATGGACTTTCCGATCTCGTCGATCCAGGATACATCTTTGAAGAGTTCCAGCCGCTGATATGAGACATCATAGTCATCTTCAGTTCCCTGGCCAGGGCGTGTGGAAAGACCGTTGAGCGTGTCAGCGAAGATAATATGAGCCGAAGTGTTCTTAAGCACATGCGAAGCGCGGATATACGCGACAGCTTCTTCCATGGTCATGTTCTTGCCATTGATATAACGTGCCCACACATCGCAGACCCGCTGCTCACCTTCCATATAATTCTCAGTCACGCGTTCCATGGTGACCGTGGTGTTCTCGAAGTTCTCCACCTGTCTTCTGTAAGACTCCCTGCTCTCATATCCGGAATACAGGACAACAAAGACCAGTATGGCGGCCATAAGGATCACATTGATGATAATGATCAGGAACTTTTTCATGATCTGAGATGATTTCATTAGCGTTTTACCTTTAAGCGACTGTTACTTTTCGATCAAATCTTTTAATAATTATACAGTTTATTTGACATTTAAGGAATGTTCGAAACCGTATACTAAACTGCTTACCGGAGACATAGCTCTTGCTGCAGATTATGCATTAATATTACTTCAACAGATATTTAAATATCTGCACGGCACAATGAACTATTTATAAACAGTTTGAAACAAGGAAGGACTTTCCGGAATACTTCAGAATAAGCATTTCCTGCTGCTCATCAGTAAAGCTCAAAAGGCAGCGTTATCTCGTCTTTGTCGTCCTTTTCATCATCAGGATCTTCTTTGTCGTAAACACCGCAGCGGCGTTCTATTACTTTGAGCTCAACACGGTGCGTCTTATCAAGATAAGCATCCATTCCGGGAGCTTTGTCAAAATCATTGACGTTATCGATCTTCTCATGGATCTTTTGGGAAGCACGCTCGGCTAAAGGCCTTATCGTGGCCAGCAGGATAATCGATATAATTATCAATAACTCGATTGCACACAGGATTATTACCAGAACATAAAAGAACGGATGATAATTGCCTGATGAGGCAATCAGCATCGCAGTAACAGGCAGCATAAATGCTGCGCCCATAAGGATCCATCTCCAGTAGCCACTCATGATGCTGACCGCACGGTCAAGCACATTAAGCGAGCTTGACGTCGGCGCCTGGCCACTTGCTTCGCCTGTCTGACCGTTAACCGCGAACTGATAAGTACGGCCTTCAAACTCGACCGTCATAAACCATACGGGAAGCAGGCAGTACTTGACGCTGAACTCACTCATCCAAGAGAATGTCTTTTGAGGTTCAGGATCATATGAATCGAACTTTGCGGCAATAGATGAATTCAGGTCCATGGATATCCTGTCCATCCTTTTCGCGAACCTTTCCATCAGTTCGAAAGGCCCCTGATCGTATTTGTCAGCGCAAAATCCCTGAAGGAATTTGTTGTCGAACTTCACCATCTCGCTGTAATCGTAAGGCTCTATCGCTTCCATCAGTTTGTTGGCAATATTGAGTGATGCATCGAAAGGCACATTCTTAACGTAGTATTTGGCTTTTGCCATGAGCGGATGTTTTGCCGGAGTATCCCATGTATTTATCTTTCCGGTACCATATAGATCAGTATTCACGGCACAGTCAACGAGCCAGAACGGCACATAAAGCGGCATTATCTTTGTGAGACGGCTTTTGGTCTTAAAACCCCTCGGTGTCATCTTCCTCGTCTGGAGCCACTTCTTTATATTGCTTTCGGCAGTCTTCTTATCGATCTTGAATGGCACGATATAATCCGGCTTGAATTCTCTCGTCATTCGTCTCGTGATAAGAGCAGGCGAACCGCAGAACGGACACATCGTCGACATCGTATTCTCATCGGCGATCAAAGCGGCACCGCAGCTGTCACACACGATCTCATGACGCTTTCTGTCGTCTTCCGAGATCTCGTTGTCCCCCGTATAATCGTGCTCTATGCTGCAGCCGATAGAACCCAGCTTCTCGAGTGTCGTGGGCTTATAGATATTACCGCAGTTGCGGCATACCATGCCCTGTACCTCAGGCGCGAAAAAGAGATTCGATGCGCATGACGGACACTTAAAAGACTTGGCAACGAGCTGCTCGTTACCACCCATACCGCCATTCCTTCCAAAAGGATCCGGCATTCCCGAATTAAACGGTCTTGCACTCCACACTTTTGTCACCCCTTATTCCGGCCGGGTAAGATGCCCCGGACCGATTTCCGATTTATATATTATATCAACAGAACAGCACCTGTATCTACAAAACTGCACACCCCAAGCAAGAAACATGCTAAAATGTTAGTGAGCAACCTGTGCTCGCTGACATTTATATTTGGGGAGGGATATGTAATGAAAAGATTGATCTGCTTATTTCTGACAGGTTCAATTGTTCTAGGTCTGGCTGCCTGCCATACTCCGAAAGAGACAACATCAACGGAAACTACTGTTGCGACCGAATCCACAACAGCACCTTCAGAGACAGAAAGTACTACATCTGCTTCTGAGACGCCGGCAGTAACCGAGTCATCTAAAGCCGACGATAAGCTCGGTCTTTCCATTAATGAGGTCGCCTACAAATTAATGAAGGAACTCGACGTAAGTATAGATGATGCTCATTTTGCCTCGAAAGAATATGCTTCGAATAATAAGGAACTCGGCGTGCTGGATTGTGTTTATTTCGATCGTTTCGAGAGTGGTCTCAAGGAAAAGATCGATGGATATAATGCATATATCGCAAATGTCTATGTCGTTGAATACGACATAGAATCAGAAATCTACAAGAATCTGTCAGTCGGATCGAATGTGCAGTTTTTCGCTTACGGCAGAGTCAGATCTCTAGTTACAGCAATAGTTAAGCAGTATGTCTTATGTATTGATATGGGTTTGGGAAATAACAACCAAATCACGAGTCCGGAAAGATATACCGCTGCACCTTTCAAGGCCGGCAAAGTCCAAAAGGCATATGACGCCTTTATCGCATTGTCACCAAACGAGATAGCAACGGAAAGCATGTCCATTTCCGGCATCGAACAAAAGATGCTTGCTGTTCTTGGTGATAAGTACATGACTCTTTTCACGACTGACAAAAACCATACCGAAGATAACAAAAAGATCGGTGTGCTGAATTACGTTGCAATCTCGAACATCGATTCTAAACTTAAGAAAAAGATCAACGGCTACGATACGTATAGGGTTTACATTTATCTGATAGAATTTGACACGTCTTCTGCTGAGTATAAGAATCTCTTAGTCGGAAAGACATGTTCATTCTTTAATAATAACTTGAAAGACAAATACACAGTCACTGCGATCTGCGACCAATATGTATTATGTATAGAGTCCTCGCTCGGCAAGGACGGCAATCTCTATGGTGAGACTCTGCAGACAAAACCTGCATTTACTATCAAAGAAGTGCAGAATCTCTACGATAAGTTCCAGGATATAATCCCCACGCCGGATGGCAAAGCACGTGCAGCGCTCTCTGATGTGACACGCGACATCCTTAAGGCGATGGGACGCACGCCCAAGAATACAAGTATCAGTTATCAGGATGATGCTGAGGTCGCGAAAAATAATAAAGGCATAGGCGTAGTCAATTATGTCGGTCTCTGGTACCATGATCTGAATTACGACATTTATATCATTGAGTTCGATGTAAATTCCAAGGAGTATAAAGATCTTGCGGTCGGCAAGAGAGTCGGATTCTTCAGTGGCAGCGGCAAGTCTTATTACTACGTCACCGCTATCAACAAACAGTATGTCCTTTTCCTTTACGAAGGCGGAAAATTCGAGAATAACCAGCCGCCTTTCAAGGAAAAAGGTGCGCAGAAAGCTTATGATGCCTTCATGGCGATCAAGTAAAACATAGCAGCATTAAAGATGCAAAAACAGGGCTGTCTCGAATAAGAGGCGGCCCTTTAGTACCATAGAAAGTGTAATTGTTAGAGAGTAATTAACTCCGACAGTTGCACTTTTTCTTATAATACGGGGAGTAATTGGCCTGACGTGCAGCCCTTTGGATCTTGCATCCGCCAA
>JAEEGJ010007933.1_pt1 | contig 29778 bp, 20 predicted proteins | sample 8958761 | NCBI WGS metagenome assembly JAEEGJ01 (sample SAMN16246546, study PRJNA631951) | gut metagenome | biome: gut microbiome; feature: rumen; material: RS-attached | host: Bos | place: Iran: Karaj | collected 2018-10
TTGCGGTTCAAGTCGAGAAAACGAGCCGTCGTTTGCAGGCCCAAGCATCGACAAAAAACGACGAGCCCCCATCGTAAGCGGAAGCGGCGGCATCTTGAAACCGCTTTTGGAACCGCCCGCGCAAGAAGTGCCGTCCGCGTCTTTTTCACCATTCAAACCACCGCCGCACTCCAAACCCAAGCCCAGCGGAGATGGGGCTATCAAACGATAAATCGCAGCGCACGCCTTCGGACGTGGTTTAGAACGGCCCATAAAATAAATTTCACCCAAATCATTCCACAACTCTTCGGGAGTCCGCTCATGCACCCAAGCAACCAAATCAGGATGGCGACGGACAAAAAGCCCAACACTCCAAAAAATTCCGGCAACATGTTCAAAAAAAGTCCAGTTGCGGCTGTTGAAAGTTCGTTCAACAACATCTTCAATTTCAGCGGCCTTAGGCACCGGCAATGACCAAAGCTTATCGTCTGGAAACTTTTCATGCAAAGCCAAAAGCAATCGTAAAATGTCAGGATAAGTGCGGTCTTGAAAAAGAGAGCTTCCTAACAAAGTCCATGCAATTTGTTCATTTTTTTTCGGTAGCCTGCATGCAACATAAACAACCGGATCTGCACACCGGAACAGCATAGCCACAAAGGCTTTCGAAGCCTTGAAAAGCAAAGGCTCGTCGTGAATGAACCGTTTTACAGAAACCATCGCGACTTACCGCAAACAAAAGAAGTGCGAAACCCGTTAAAGAGCCTCGCCCACCTTCACCGCCTGTCCAACGCGGGACTTGAACAAGTCCGGATGACGTTCGCGAATCTTTTTATCGACCACGAGAATCACCGTGCTGCCCATTTCGAATCGCCCCAGTTCGCCGCCCTTTTCAAACGAGTACGGCTGATTCGGAATCCAGTCCATGCGTTTGTTATCGCGCGGAAGCTTGCCTGCATTCGTCAAAAGCGTGTCGCTATACACGACTCCAATGCGACCGACGTTTGTCGCACCGACCTTTACAACGAGAACTTCGGAACCGTCCTCCAAGCGGATTTGGCTCGTAAGGCGTTCGTTGATGCAAAAAAGCCCTTCGACGCGTTCGACGCTACCGGCGTTCACCGGCCAAAGCGTTCCCGGACAATAGCTCGAAAGCACAAGGTCGCCCTTGACGGGGCTGTGGATGCGGTGGTAATTGAAAGGAGCCAAGTAAATTGTCGCAAAAGCACCGCCCTTGAAGCGTTCGGCAAGTTCTTCGCTACGCAAAAGGCTCTTAAGCGTGTAAGTCTTGCCCTTCGCCTGGATTAAATTCTGCTCGTCGCCATCGAACGTGCCCGTCTGCGAAAGGACGCCATCGACCGGGCTTACGATTTCGGCATCGGCAACAGGGCGCATGCCCGGCTTGAGCCTGCGGATAAAAAGTTCGCCAATGTTCTTGTAATGGCTCAGCGGATACTCCGCCTCGGCCATGTCCAGTTTGTAGTAGCTAGCAAAAGCGTTGCGAGCGATTTTGCTCAAAAACGGGATACGCAAACGCGTAAACGCGCCGAAGAGGCGGCTTGCGGCGTTCTTCGGCAAAAGCTTCATAAAAACGTAAAATGGAGTATTCATGACTGCGAATATAGCAAATCGCAAGAAAGCATCTGCTAGCAATATCAAAGGTTTCTAACTTTCCAAACAAGAATGGCAAATTTTGGATATAGTTTTTTACTGGTTCTGGCGGCATTCCTCTGGGGTTCCACCTTTGTTGCACAAATCGAAGGGAACGACGTGGGGCCGTTTACCTTTGTGTGCATGCGAAATTTCATTGCGACGGGAGTCCTTTTCGCACTCGCCAACATTTTGGACAAACTTGGTAAAAATCCAAGGCGCCCCAAGAACAAGGGAGACCGCCGAAAGCTTTGGAAGGCTGGCGTGCTCTGCGGAATTGCTCTTTTCTTTGCGATGAACTTACAGCAGACAGGGCTTTTCCTCGGCTGTTCCGCCGGGAAGGCAGGTTTCCTCACGACTTGCTATATCATTTTCGTTCCTATCTTAAGTCTGTTTTTCGGCAAGAAGATTTCGACTAAGATTTGGCTTTGCGTTGCCATTACGGTCGTAGGGCTTTACTTGCTCTGCATCAAGGGTGATTTTTCCATTGAAACTTCCGACATTATTTTGCTTTTGTGCGCGCTCGCTTTTGCAAGCCACATCTTGGTCATTGATAGGTTCGGCACTCACGTTGATAACATTAGGCTTTCAGCGATTCAATTCCTCGTGGTGGCAACGCTTTCCATTTTCCCGATGTTCTTTGTCGATTTGAAAGGGTGCGTCGCAGGATTTGCGACAATCGCCGAAGTTTATTCGCATTTCAAGCCGTGGATTCCGCTTTTGTATGCAGCGATTCTTTCGAGCGGAGTCGCTTTCACGCTGCAAATTGTCGCGCAAAACAAAATAAGGCCCACCCTAGCATCGCTATTGATGAGCCTTGAATCTGTATTTTCCGTTATTTCTGGATGGGCTGTTCTTGGCGAACGCTTCACAATTCAAGAAGGAATCGGTTGCATTTTAATGTTTACCGCAGTCATCCTCGCCCAAATCGATTTTAAGCATCGTGATATAATCAAAAAAGATCGAATATAAATTTTCTCATCACCCTTCGTCTAAATCAATCTTTCACGCAGCGGACTGAAAATCCATTCGACTTTTGAAATGCTTTCACATAGGGGCCTTCATTATCCATATTCATAAAACTATCGTATTTCAAATAAGTCGCATAAGCATTACCCAAGATGTACTCCGTAGATCCATTACCAGAGCTATACGCCTCCGATGTCCAAAAAAACGCCTCATCGTGTAGGTATTCAAAACTTCCAAACCATCGTCCTGCAGGTAGCATAGTAAATCCATAATCATCTGTACCATTGCCACTTTCAGACGTTTTACAAGAAAATCTGCCTGCCCAACGGCAGGTGGACCAACCGGACCAATCGCTTCTAGACTTAAGTCTTTTTCCAGCCGAATGTTCTCCTCCGGCAAAGGCATACAAAGTTTTAAATTCTTCAGCCGTTGGAAGATGAAATCCTTCAGGGCATATACCTCGCACCGGGTAAGACGGGTTACAGGATTTACCATCACCACAACCCTTACCATGTTGAGAAAAATCGCCAATACTATCCATCGCAGCTGACCATGTATAAAGGCGGCCGTATGTTGCGCAATTGTCAGGATTATCCTTGTAACAATAACTGTTTGCCGCTTGAAAATTCAAATTTTCAGACATCCAAGTCTGATAGCCTATAGTCACAATGCCATAGATTTTTCCATCGCGAGAGTCCGTAAAGGTTTCTTTGGGCAAAGACGACAAGAACAAGGATTTATCTGAAGATGCAAAAGACGACGAGTCTCCAATACCAGAAATTTCCGATGCCTCATCTTTAACACAACGGACAGACATGGCCTCATTTCTCTTAACAAAACCTTGGTAAATATTTTCTTGTCCGAAATACAAATTTAGGTAATACGAATCTTTACCATTAAACCCTGTGGCACCCCAGAAATACGCATCATAGCTTTCGCCAACGTATTTTCCATTTTCATCTTTTTTACCAGCAGGAAGTGCCGAAAAGTCATAATCATCCGTACCCAGTTTTGCATCGGGCCAATAATTCGCCCAACCAGAAACAGCTTTAAGTTTTCTACCCGCTAAAACAACGCCTCCAACAGAAGCGACCAACGCTCGCCATTCTGTTTGCGTTGGCAAGTGAAAGCCAGCAGGGCATACACCTTGTATCGGATAAATCGGAAAACTATCCTCACCTCCCATTGCCTCAGTCCACGTGTAAAGACGACCATATTTAGCGCAATTAAATGGCTTATCTTCGTAACAATAGCTATTAGGAGTCTTGAATTTTAAATTTTCAGCCATCCAAACCTGATTGCCAATAGACACTGTCCTGTAAGTTCGATTGTCACGAGAATCTGTAAAAACATTCTTCCTATTCTGTGCCGGGCTTTTTTCCTGAGAACTAGTTCGAGTCAAGCGAGACGATTTGGATTTCGCATTCTTGATACAACGAACCGGAGCCGCATTGATTTTATAATCGTAAACTAGTTTTACACGTTCACTAGAGTAATATGAAACAAAACCAGTCACTCCTTTTTCTCTGACATAATCATCATCATAATCGCCATAGTAGTACAAATTAAGTCCATACGCTTCATTATCACCATGCTCTGTAGAACTCCAAAAATACGTGTGACGTCCAAAAATATCGAAAGCCCCATAACTAAACCGGATGCCAACGGGTAAAGCAGAAAAGCCATAACCATCAACACCATTCCCGTGCCCATACCAGCCCTCCGTTGATTTAAGCACTTTCCCAGCAGTCAAAGACCCTCCCACAGAATAAACTAAAGTATCCCATTCGGTAAGTGAAGGAAGATGCCAACCAACCGGGCACGCTTTCTCAGCACTAGCCCATGTGTAAAGGCGACCATATTTAGCGCAATTTTCAAGAGAATCGTTGTAGCAGTGACTTTCTGATGAATTATAGTTGAGATTTTCGGCCATCCAAGTTTGGTCACCAATCGTCACAGTCTTGTAAGTTAGTCCGTCACGAGTATCTGTTAGGAGATTCCCTGCCATCCCCGTCGAACTACGACTATCATCGGGAACAACAGCAGTCTGGGGCGACTGTACCGAATCAGGAATTACAGGCTTTTGAACAGAAAATGCCGAAGGAGAGACTATAGAATCCAAGATGCAGCGAACAGAAAAGCCTTTACTTTTTTCATAATCACTGAACTCTATGTCGTTGTCATCACCAGACAAGATTACGCTTACCGCGTTGTCTGTTCCATGTTCCGTAGCACTCCAAAAGAACGTTGTATACCCTTCTGTATTCCATCGCGAGTCATCCCATGAGCATGCAGGGAGCACGGAGAATCCGTATAAATCAGTCCCATTTGTATGACAACAGCAGTTTTCGCACCGAAAATCAATCGTAGATTCCCCATAAATAGTTTCAGTAATTCCATGATTACACCAACCACTAGATGTCCTAAATTTCAATCCCGCCAAAGAAGGACCTCCTATTGACGAAACAAGAATATTCCATTCCTTTTTCGTTGGTAAACGCCAGCCTGCAGGGCAAGCATTTCTCGCCGCAGCCCATTCATAAAGGCGACCATATTTTTCGCACTTACGTGCTTTATCATCAAGGCAATGACTATTTTCCATTTTGTAGTTGAGATTTTCCGCCATCCAAGTCTGTGAGCCGATCGTCACCGTCTTATATTTTTTTCCATCTCGAGAATCCGTAAATAAGCCTTTAACCGTATTCGATGCAGGAATAACAATCAAAGAAGGTTCCCCATCAAATTTGCCAGCAGATTTGATCAAGCTATCAGATTCCATGGATTCATCTTGAACACAACGAACAGAATACGCATAATTCTTTTCGTAGGTGTCAATGCTCGTTTCCCAGTTCCAACGCCTCAATTTCGTGTAATATGCTTTACCGGCATCATGCTCTGCAGAAGTCCAATAATATGCATTTTTATTTGAAAAAATATAACCACCATCAAAATGCCGAAAGCCGCCATAACTCGCTTCAAAACCAGAAGAATCTACAAAAATTTGATAACCCGCAGAAATCAAAGTATTCCATTCTGTTTGAGTCGGCAAATGAAAGCCATCGGGACAAATTCCTCGCACCGGATAAATCATGAAATGGCAATCCTTGTCTTTTCCGCATTCCTTACCTGTTGAGGCATAAATTCCCACGCTGTCCATTGCGGCTGACCACGTGTAAAGCCGCCCATACTTGGCACAATTTTCAGTAGAATCTTTGTAGCAATAACTATTTGGAGTTTCGTAGTTAAGATTTTGGGCCATCCATTTTTGCGAACCGATTTGAACGGTTTTGTAAGTTTGACCGTCACGAGAGTCTGTGATAAAATCATTTTGCTGAGGTTCAGAGGGATTTTCACTAGAACTAATCCGAGGAAAGCTTATCGTGTCGGGAACTTCATCCTTGATACAACGGACTGAAAGCGCACGATTTTTGTTGTCACCAAATAAATCGACATTGTCGGCATTGCAATACATGTACATGCTGTAAGCACTGTCAAGAGTATTTTCCGTAGAACTCCAGAAAAAACCGTAATAGCCCTCAATATTATAATCGTCATCCCTATACCTAATTCCTGCAGGAAGAGCCGCAAAGCCATAACTATCCAACCCATTTCCAACTTTGTTTTCACAATTATTCCAACCACCTGAAGACTTCAACTTTCTACCCGCGGACATTTGGCCACCCGACGTATAGAATAAAGTAATCAGTTCTGCTTGAGACGGTAAATGCCAACCAGCCGGGCAAGCCTCTTTTGCAGCGTTCCACGTATAAAGTCGCCCATACTTTACGCAATTTTCTGCATTTTCTCCATAGCAATAACTATTTGGCATCTTATAATTCAGATTCTCGGCCATCCAAGTTTGCTTGCCAATTTTTACGGTCTTGTACTTTTGGCAATCGCGAGAATCAAACAGGACATTTTTACTCTTTGCAGATTCTAAAGCAAAAGCATCCGCTGTACAAATACAATTAGAGGCTTGGTCACGGCCAGTCATACTGCACGCGACAATCATTGCGAGCAGCAAAAAACAAATCAGGGATAAAAGGGGAATTCGTTTACGCATAAACATTGCTCAATATACAAATTTAAGTTCTTCGACTTCATACTACACCAAAGTTTACTTTGAGCCTATAGAAACTTGAAACTTGGCATCACTTCACCTTAGTTGAATTCTACTAATCACGAACCACTAACCACTTCCTACTGTTTACTAACCACTAACCACCAACCACTAATCACTATATTATCTATATTATCTGCGGGGTGCCGTACCCATGTCGGCTGAGATTATACCCCTTGAACTTGGTTCGTAATTGAACAAAAGGAACGTTTATGTCTGAATCCAATGGCTTTTTCAAGCCGTTTCCGCAGTCTCGCAAGATTTATGTCCCCGGTAAACTTTTTCCGGATTTGAAAGTCGCCATGCGCGAAATCACGCTCGACGACCCCAAATGCCCCGTGCTCCCTGTCTATGATACGAGTGGTGCTTATGGCGACCCCGACAAGACGATTGATGTAAAGAAAGGACTTGAACGCATCCGTGAACCGTGGATTCGCGAACGCCAAGAAAAAGACGGCGGACACAAGACGCAGATGCAGTATGCCCGCGAAGGCGTCATCACGCGCGAAATGGAATACGTGGCCATCCGCGAAAACCAGAAGATGGATGAAATCTTCGGCAGCAACGGAAACGCCATCACGCCGGAATTCGTACGCAAGGAACTCGCCGAAGGCCGTGCCATCATCCCCGCGAACGTGAACCACCCGGAATGCGAACCGATGATTATCGGGCGTAACTTCCTCACGAAAATCAATTCGAACATCGGAAACTCTTCTGTAGCCTCTTCCATTGAACAGGAAGTGGAAAAAATGGTTTGGTCCGTGCGCTGGGGTGCAGACACGGTGATGGACCTTTCGACCGGCAAGGACATTCACGAAACGCGCGAATGGATTTTGCGCAACAGCCCCGTGCCTATAGGAACGGTGCCGATGTATCAGGCTTTGGAAAAGGTGAACGGTATCGCTGACGACCTCACGTGGGAAGTATTCCGCGACACGCTCATTGAACAGGCGGAACAGGGCGTCGATTACTTTACGATTCACGCTGGACTTTTGCTCAAGTACGTGCCATTCGCTTTGGAACGCACGACGGGCATCGTGAGCCGTGGCGGTTCCATCATCGCCCGCTGGTGCATGGTGCACAACCAGGAAAACTTCCTATACACGCACTTTGACGAAATCTGCGACATTCTCGCGAAGTACGATGTTTGCGTTTCTTTGGGCGATGGGCTGCGTCCGGGTTCCATTGCCGATGCAAACGACATGGCACAATTCTCCGAACTCGATACCCTCGGCGAACTCACGGAAATCGCCTGGAAGAAGGGCGTACAAGTTATTATTGAAGGTCCGGGTCACGTGCCGATGCACAAGATTCGCGAAAACATGGACCGCCAGATTGAAATGTGCCACAATGCGCCGTTCTACACGCTTGGCCCTCTCACGACAGACATCGCACCGGGTTACGACCACATCACGTCTGCAATCGGTGCCGCCATGATTGGCTGGTACGGTACGGCCATGCTCTGCTACGTGACACCCAAGGAACACTTGGGCCTCCCGGACAAGAACGACGTGCGTGAAGGCGTGGTGACATACAAGCTCGCCGCCCATGCCGCAGACCTAGCCAAGGGCCACTTTGCAGCCCACTTCCGCGACGACGCTCTTTCGCGTGCCCGTTTCAGCTTCCGCTGGAACGACCAGTTCGCGCTTTCGCTGGATCCGGAACGCGCCGTAGAATTCCACGACGAAACGCTCCCGGGCAACAACGCAAAGTCCTCGCACTTCTGCTCGATGTGCGGCCCGAAGTTCTGCTCGATGCGCATTTCCCGAGACATTCAGGAATACGTAAAGACCGGTAAGCTCGACCCGAACAGCGACCCGCTGAAGTAAAGGAATGTTTTAATCATACAACCACCCAATCTGGAGGTGTCCATGGAAAACGCAAAAAAATTTCTCAATGACTTTATCAAAAGAAAGTTTTCCGACAAAAGCGAACTGAAAAAGGAATTGTTCAAAGCGGGCGTTGCCGCTTTGAGCGAAGGCTGGACGTTCATGGACGCCACCTTCCAGTTGGGAGGAAAAGCAAGGGACGACGGTCTCTCGGCGGAAGATGTCGAAAAAATTCTGCGTAACGCATTTGCAGAAGAACGAAGAAAATCGGAACGCGAAGAAGCGCAAAAGAAGACTACAACACAAGCACCGATTTCCTCAGTGCCAAATCAACCCATGGACCAACCACAAACGGGATCCGCCCCCATCCCAGCCATGGGACCTACCATCATCTCGCCTATTCCGGCAAGCATGATGGAACAGATGATTGCGCTTGGCCTCGACTCGCAATCCCTTGAACTTCTGCATAACTTCAAAATTGACCCTGAAGCGCTTTCGATTCCGTGGCCCGCTGCCGACTGGCGAAAAGACCTTGCCAAGTTACTTTCGGCGACATTCAAGTCCGACGAAACAATTGAATTCAAAATTTCGAATACGCCGACAAGTACGCAAGAACTTGTATCGAACATTATCGGTCAAGACGATGCCCTAAAGAAAATCATGAGGCAGCTCGACAGCCCCGACGGAGCGCTTTTGACAATCAACGCCGTCAAGAGCGGAGCGGATGCGACCGACGAAAGCTGGCATTACCGTTATGTTGTTGTCGATAACCCGAAAATGACGCTGGCAAAACAGCTCGCTTATTATAAAGCGTTGAACCTTCCCTGTGCCGCCCTCGTCAATACCGGCGCAAACTCAGTGCAGGCTTGGATTAAAATCGAAGCATTTGACGCAGACGAATACAACGAACGAGTCGATTTCCTTTTCCAGACGCTTGAATCGCAAGGTTTCAAAGTCGATGATGGCAATCGCAGTCCAACCCAAATGGTCCGTATGCCAGGCGTGTTGCGCAACGGCAAACAGCAATACCTCATTGCTTTGGACCAAGGCGCCAAAAACTTCACGGAATGGCGGGAATGGGCAGAATACTCACTGGATGGCAAGCCGCTCATCGAACTTGCAAGCGACAGCGATGAAGCCCCCAAAAAAGACCCCTGCATTATCGAGAACATTCTCCGTGCAGGCGAATTTTTCTTGTTCACAGCACCGCCCAAAAGCGGAAAATCCCTCGCCCTCATGGACATGGGGCTTTCCATCTGCTACGGCGAAGACTGGTTTGGCAACACGACAAATTCGAACGACGTATTGTTCATCAATATGGAACTCACCAAGTCCGTATTCTTGAACCGCCTCTTTCTACTGGGTGCAAAGCGCAAGCTCAACGCCAGCACGCCAAGATTCGGTTTCTTAAATCTCCGCGGTACTGCACTTTCGCCCATTGAAATTGCGCAACTTATTGTAAAGCGTATTCAAGGAGCAAAGAAACTCGAAAACCACGATTACAAAGTCGTCGTAATCGATCCGATTACCGCAGCCCTCCACAATCCAAAGTCTGCAAGACTTAGCGGTTCTCCGCACCAGATTCTCATGCAGATGGTCGATACGATTATCTCCCTCACAGGCTGTGCAGTCGTATCTTCGTGCAACATAAACGAATACCCTTACCTCGAAGCCCGAGCCGATAGCGTCATGTCGCTTGCACCAGTCGAAGGAAGCCTCAACATGTACCAGATTAACGGTTCGTTCCGCGAATTCCCGAAAACACTCGCCCGCGAATGTTCCTGGATTTATCCGAGATTTATAGTTTAAACATTTAACAAAATAATTAAAGATGTACAAACAAAGCAATCGATCTTCACGCCGCATGGAAAACAAGCCGATGAGCCGAACTGCAGGTAGAACTGAGCGCAATAGAACTGCAAGCAACAGATTCGGCAACAAAATAGGCAAGCCCCTAATCGGAGGCAAATTCCACGCATCCAGAAAATCTGATATTCGCAAAGACGACGAATTCGAAAAGAACTCCGAAAAAACGGAAAAGAAAGTTGTCCGCAAAATTCTTTCGTTCGAAGACATCAAGGCGCAAGTCTCTGCATGGATGACAAACGACCGCATTCCTGGTAAACTACAAGCATGGTACACCGCAGACGCCATTCCCGAAAACGCTGACTGGAGAATCGTCAAAGAATACCACGGCATGCAGGAGAACTTGACCATCGAAGCTCCGGCACGCGATATGAAACCGATAGAGCTTGTGAACCGCATCATGGAACAGCTTCGCAAAGAGCACCTGCACATATTCAAGAAAGCTCTCCGCCAAATCTGGTTCCGTGCCACAGGTGACGGACGTTTCGCGATTCTTGTACAAGTGAACGTCAAAGGGAAAATTTCGGCTCACGGCTACAAGACGTTCGTCGATTTCATCGAACGCAGTTGTCCTGAAATCATCAGTTGCCACCAAATCCAATGCTTGCCCGACCGCCTCTTCGACCCCGCCGATGCGCAAGGCATGAAAATTGAAACCAAGTGTTCGCTCGGCAACGACCTCATGCCTATCGCAAACACCGGATTCTACATGCATGTCCTAGACTGGACTCCGCGTATCAAGGATGCATGGCTAAACCTTCCCGTCCGCATCAAGGATGCTATTCACCCGAACCGAGAAGACCGTTTCTTCGAGTTTTGCTCTGCATCGTCTTATGTTTCGGCAACGCTCGCCCCGTTCTTCAAGCAGGTCGAAGCGCTCGACTGCCGCGAATCCGCCATGCAATCGTCCAGAATGAACATCCGGAACCTCGCTACCTCGAACATGCGTTTCCACCGCGGCCACCTCGACGCAAACTTCATCGCGAAGTTTTTCTCCAAAAGCGAAAATGCCGAAGGCCGCTGGACATTCTACGTCAACCTGACCGGGGATGACATTCTGACCTCGGAAGTCGAGCACTCGCTCGCCTCCTCGCGTCCCGAAAGAATTCTCCTCCAGACCGGGAACCTTGAAACAGCGACCAAAGAAATCAAAGCTTTCCGCAACGAAGGCTACGTGCTACGCAAGAGCATCCCGCTCTATCTCGAACCGGGCCGCGGCAATTTTGAACTTCTGTTCCTGTTCGTCCCAGACCGCGTAGGGCTTTTAGGCCAAAATCCAGCTCAAGCGCACCGTTCTAGAAACATTCAACGCCCCAAAGAACGTCCACAACGTGCAAATATGTCCGATATTCCGCATTTTGTGCAAAAAACGCCGTCTTTTAAGCAAAGAAAAGATTAAATTAAAGATTGGAAACTAGAAAACATTAATTATTTGGCTTAGGGAAAAGTATGCGATTTTTAAAATGTGCATCGATCTGTCTTGGTCTTTCGGCTCTAATGGCATCGGCCTACGTGGTGAAGAAAGGCGACACCCTTTGGGATTTGAGTGGTGAATTTCTGAACGATCCATTCGCTTGGCCGGACCTCTGGGAAAACAACAGGCATATCCAGGACCCGCACTGGATTTATCCGGGCGATTCCATTTACATGGGCGAAGGTGTCAAGGACGACGGCTACCGCATCCCCGCCAAGACTAGGCCGTGCGAAGCGGCTGTCGCCGATTCCAACTTGCCCAAGGGCATTACCGCCGTGGGTTGTGACGAACGGGATGCTCGCGACGGAGACTTCGAGAACATGCTCGGCAACCTCCGCGAAAAGGACAAGAAGCAAAAGAAGAAAATGGTTGCGGATTCATACTTCTACCAGAAGCGTCCGGAGCCGAAGATTTTCAACGGCTACTACCAGGTGCTCGCTCCCGAAATTTACACGCTGGAAAGCATCAAGACCGATAAACGGTTCTTCTCTATCACGACCGGTGAAAAGAAAGCACCGATTATCCACATTCCTGAGTCCGAAGTCGTCGTAGGCATTGGCCGTAAGACGAACGCCAGTCTCAAGAAGGGCGACTTGATTGAAATTGTCGATGCACGCGCCATCGAAGTTCCGACCCACAAGGGCAAGAGCTTCGATTACTTCGCATTGGTCAGGCTTTCGGGCTATGCCAAGATTACAAGCGTCGGCGACACACTTTCAAGAGCGATGATTGTCCAAAGTTTCAAGGAAATCAAGATGGACCATGCCAAAGCCCGCCTCAAGCAGCCGCTCAACATCTTGAATGTTTCCGGCTACACCGCTGTTCCCGAAGCTAAGGTCGAAGAGATGGCAATGATCCGCTACACGATGGATCCGACGCTCATCATTGGCGCATACTCCTATATTCTCGTAGATAAAGGAACTAAGCATGGATACAATACTGGCGATGCAGTCGCCCTCTGGGAAGAGGACACTTCCGATGCCGGTCTAGCCCCGAGACTCCTCGGTCGCGGTGTCATTGCTAGAGCTGGAGAGAACGAATGCTCCGTCCTCGTGCGAGAAATCTATTCCAGCAGCCGTCGTGTCGAAGTTGGGCACAAGGTATCCATAACTCATAAAGCAAACTTGGCCCAGTGACTAAGAACTTATTGATAATTATCGGTATCGCCATTTCGATTCTCGCTATACTCATGGCCGGAAGTGTTCTTATCCTAGATTATCCTGAATTGTCAGCGCATATTCCATTTTAGGAAAGTGGGCTTTCAATGCAGATTTCTCGTAGCAATCTTCTCTTTCTTTCCTTTTTTGCAGGAGGAATTGTCTTACCCACGGCAATTCTTTCCTTTTTGAGTGTAAGGAACATCCAGAACGAAGCTTACCTCGCGCAAAAGAACTTTACCGAAAGCACGGAGACTTTCCGCGAAGAAGTCACAAATTCAATCCAGAAAGAACAAAGCAGGATTTTTCAGGAAATCAAGTCAGCCTCGCTTTACCTTTACGAACAGCCTCACAGCCTTTTAGACTTCGGAAACGCCACGCAGTTCAAAACGGTGAACGGAATCGAGGCGATGTTCCTTTATAACAAAGGAAAGCTCATCTACCCCGACATTTCTTCCAAGCATTTTTCAAAGACATCCGACTATTCCAACAGCGTCGCAAGCCCGTTTGAAAAATTGCTGTTCCGTGAAGAAGTGACATCGGTGTTACCGCAGCCGGCAAGTCTCTCAAAATCGGCAAGGCAACTCCGTTTCGCCTTCGAATCCATGGACGACCAAATCCAGAATATACTTGGTCTTGTCCGTATTGCATACAAGACAAAGGATTATGAAGAAGCGCTCAAGCTCTTGAACATTCTCGAAAAACATCCGCATCAGCAAGGGTATCTCCATTCAGACCTGACCCGTTCGGTGAATTTGCTGCACTTCGAAATTCTTGTCGCTCAAAAGAAACACAAAGAAGCCGAAGACTACACGCTATCGGTCTTAAATCAATTTTTGCAGAGTGAAAATATCGAGAACCTGCCCTCGGCCAAATTCTTCTTCGAAACGACATTCACACAAATTCTCTCTTTTGAAAACCTGAGCCAAGAAAAACGCGAAGCATTCTGGAACTTGCGCGAAAACTTCAACCGCCAGCTCGGCTACATGGACATTTTCTTTAATAATAAAGACATAGTCCACACGCTTTTGAACAAGGAAGTAACCTCCAAGAACGGCATCGACATATTAAGCGAGCGCAAGGCGACATTCTTAAAGATGAGTTACCCCATCTTGTCAGGCGACCAAGTGGTGCTTGCCAAAGTAAATACAGACGAATACCGTGAACGCATGAGGGCCAAACTCAAGACCGTCACTCAAGGCTGGAAGGGAATCCCCTATTCCATCACCGAAGGCGCCGACAAAACACTAATCCTTGGACATGTGTCAGACAGTTCCTCCGTATTAAGTCAAATCACTTTGGACAAGGCTATTTCCTGGACGCTTACCTTATACGAAAAAGGCTTGAGCGAAATCAAAAAGGACACTCAAAAGCGGATGTTCCTCATGTACGGGCTTCTGTCATTCTCGCTTATTTCCGTGCTTTTGGGTTCCATCGTGATGTTCCGCTTCTTAACGCAAGAACACAAGCTTTTAGCGATGAAAGCGAATTTCCTTTCGAGCGTTTCGCACGAACTCAAGACTCCGCTCACCTCCATCAAGATGTTTGCCGAAATGATGGCCCGAGGGCGAGTGCAAAAAGTAGAGAAGGTGCAGGAATATTCTGGGCTCATCGGCAAGGAAGCGACTCGACTCGAAAACTTGATTGGCGCAATATTGAACTATACACGTATGGAACACGGCAAAGGCGGATTCCACTGGGAAAAACTTGACTTTTCTGCTTGCGTCCAGAAAGTTTTTGACAACGTCGAAGACATCGGAGTCGAAAAAGGACTCCTGTTCAGCACAAAGATTGAACCCGGCCTATTTGTCGTCGGCGACTACACAGCCCTCTATAGCCTGGTCCAAAACCTCATTGAAAACGCTATCAAATATACGAATGCCCCCGGGGACATCACCATTACCGTCGAACCGGACGAAGATAGGGTCGTATTCTCCGTTGCCGATACAGGTATAGGTATCCCCTCTTCGGAACAAAAAAATATATTTAATGATTTCTATAGGGTCGGTGACGAAATGACTCGCAGCACGAAGGGTTCTGGACTCGGACTCGCCATCGTGAAACGAGTGACGGAATCCCATCATGCGACAATTTCCCTCACCAGCAAGCCCGGCAAAGGTTCCACTTTCACCGTAAGATTCAAAAAGGCAGAATGATTATGCAACCATACAGAATTCTCATCGTAGAAGACGAAGAAATCATCCGGCTTGGTCTTCAGGACAACTTCGAACTTGAAAATTACGAAGTCGAAACGGCATGCGATGGCGAAGAAGCCATCACCAAGACGGACTCATTCCAGCCGCACCTGATTTTGCTGGATGTGATGCTTCCCAAGAAGAGCGGGTTTGAAGTCTGCCGATTCATCCGCAAGAAACACCCGGAATGCATCATCATCATGCTTACGGCTAAGACCGAAGAAACGAGCAAGGTCGCAGGTCTCGACATGGGCGCAGACGATTACGTGACAAAGCCGTTCTCCATTCTGGAACTTTTGGCACGCGTGAAAGCGTTCCTCCGCAGAATCGACCAGCAGGCTCAAGCACAAGCCCGCCCGGCAAAGCAACTCGCTTCTGTCGATGCCATCGATTTTGCCGACATCCATCTGGACTTCAAGAAATTCATCGCCACCAAGAACGGCGAACCGCTGGAACTTTCGACAAGGGAATTCCAGATTCTCAAGTACTTCTGGCAGCGTCGTGGCGAAGTCGTGCTCCGCGAAGATTTGTTGCAAGATCTCTGGGGCTACACTCCGGACAACATGCCTTCGACAAGGACCATCGACAACCACATAGTGAACTTGAGACGCAAGCTTGAAGACGACCAAGCCAATCCGAAAATCATCCTTTCCATTCGCGGAGCGGGCTACAAGTTCGACGCTTAACGATGTTTATCTTTGAGCAAAAAGAACACTCCTTCAGCAAGACGTGGATTATAACAATCCTCGCCCTTTGCATGGTATTTTTCGCTCAAGCGCATGCCAGCAAAATGGCCTCCCAGTTGCAAGAAGCCATCTACCTCTTCGAAATGAAAGGTGAAGTCGATGACGCCATTCGACTCCTTGAGAAAATTTCACGACAAGGTGACGATGACGACAAGGAAGCAGCATTCTTCTACCTCGGAAAAATCTACGACATGGCAAGCAACAAGGCTCAGGCAAACCACTTTTACGCCCGCAGCCAAGCGATAACTCAAACGACAAGCAAAGCATACTGGCTTGCCGGGCGCGACGCAGCTACCAGTTTTTCCCCGGAACGACTTCTAAAGAAGATTATCCCGCTCCGGAGTCCAATCCGTAAATTTTTTAATGGCAAGAACGCGAACATTCTTTACGAAAACGGGCACATCGCGAAACTCGAAGGCGGTTTGGTCATAGAAATAGCCTCCAAGCTTAACGAAGGCGATATTCTTCTGCATATCGATTCCGACGGGATGTGGTATCACAATTCCACACGCGACACCCTCTTTTTCAAGTCGCACATATCGCCCAAACAGCAACTTTCATTCAACATAAAGGACATCACACAATTTGTCGCCGTCAATACCCATGCGTTCGCCATGACAGACCGTGATATTTATATTCTCGACCGCAAAGGTTCGTTCGCGAAAGGTAACAACAACTACGGTTCCTGCCAGCTACAAAAAGATATGTTCGGGAACGATTTCTTTATCGTCAACTGCCCTGACAACGCTCTTCATTTCATTTCAACCGACTCGCTAAAAGAATCTTTTACCATCGCCCAATACGACATCATCCAACAAACGTTCATCTTTAACGGTTACATCTACTTGATTTCCGGGAACGTACTTTTCTGCTATGCACCACAAAACAACAAGACACCTCTTTGGAAAGCGAATGTCGGAAATATCGAAACGCTCCAATCTTTCGAGAACAATATCATCACGCTAGAAGCCTCCGGGAAAGTGACTTTGTACGACCGTCTCACCGGGACCATACTTTCTAGCATACGCGTGAACGCGTCAAGCTTGTACCCGCTCGCCCAAGGAACGCTAGGCCTTTTTTCGAGTGAAGGAGCCGTTATCACAGTTGATACTTTGCTACGCCCATTGTGGAATTTCAACTTCGCCAAGGCTCCCTTGACGCGCCCCGTCGGCAAAAGCAAGTATATCTACATTCCGTTTGAAGACAAGAAAGTTTACGCTATTGACGCCCACTATTACGGACAACGTCCGCTCTATTCAAGCAAGCTTGCATCCAAGGCTATCTTAAAAGCAAGGCAAGAAGACTGGGACAACATCCCCCCTGTGCTAGACACCATCATCAAAAATGAACCCGGCAATGCCGAAGCCCACTTTCTCAAAGCGCTCTACTTAGAACAAAAAAACGCACCCGAAAAAGAACGTCAAAAAACATGGGCCGAAGCGGTCAGGCTCTCCATCGGGAGTCCGCAAATAGCAAACACGATCTTAAGCAATTTCAGCAAGGTCATCGGGGCTAGTTTCGCAAGTCCGCTCAATATTTCACCCAAAACGATGTATCCACAATTCCTTGGTGCAAAAAAGAACCTTTATACGATAGACCCGGCGACAGAACAGCTTATCTGCATCAATGCAGAAAATGGCGAACAACGATGGAACAAGTATATCGGGAAAACAGGAAAATCCCCCGTCATCGAATCCGACGAGAATGCCATTTTCATTTCGAGCGGCTACCAGATGAACGTCTATGACATCAACAAGGATGCGTTCAACAAGCCGCTACAGTTGCCAGGCAAAGTATTCCATTTCACACTGACAAGCGATTTCATCTACGTTTCCACATGGAATGGTTTTTTGATTAAAATTTCGCGTTCCTCATACAATATTGTATGGTCGCGCAAAGTTTATTCCATGCCGTTTCATGTTGTCAAATTTCCCAAATACTTGCAGCTTTGCAACTTAGACGGCGAGCTCCTCCGCATCAGTGACGACACCGGTTTTTCCATAGACAAATTCATAAACAAGGTCCAGGTCAACATCTCTAGCATGGAAGGAATCGATTCGACACTTGTTCTCGTTTCAAGCACCAACAAAATGTTCCTGCAAAATACAAAACGCAAAGACTTCAGCCCCATTCAAGTGCTCATGGAATACCCAATCATTTCCGCACAGGTTTTTAGAGACCAGAACGAAAACAAAATCATTCTCTCACTCGCAGACCAATCCATTTTACTCTATTCAAGCATTGGAACGCCCCTTTGGAAATACCAAGGGAAAAAATCCATATTCTCAAAACCATTTATCTACGATGGGCAAGCCTGGATAGACCAGGGCAACGAAATTATAGCGTTATCCCTCAAAGACGGTAAAGTCGTAAAGACATTCAACACACCAGGCGGCGCCGGAACCCCATTCATTTTGAATCATACTTTATTCAGCGCCTCCCCCAAACGCATCCTTTACGGTTTTCCACTCTAATTTAGAGTATAGTAAACTAAAATTTAGTAGTCAGTTCTTTAAAATCTCACTACATTTTCCTCATAAAGTTCCATAAGGAAAAGATGAGCTTCGATTTTAAGAAACAAATTCCATTACGCCCCCTCCCTATGGTCATTGCATTTACAGCAATGGCTATCATGGCTACAAGCTGCAAGGAAGATGTTTCCAAGAATCAGCCCCCCAAGCAACCCGGAAAAGTATCCGAATACCCTCGAAACGAGACGCTATACATCGGGGGATTTGAATGGGCACCGCCAACAACGTTCAACCCGCTTGACCGGAATCCGAATTTTCCTACGGATGGAAACGTCCGACTCCTATACGAATCACTCCTCACTTACAACCAACTCACGGCCTCACTAGAGCCGATGCTTGCGGATTCCTACACGCAAACAGATTCCAGCATCACGGTCCATCTCGATTCAGACGCGCAGTGGAACAACGGAACAAGGATTACCGCCGATGACGTTATTTACACATTCAAGATAGATTCAATTCTCCCAACGGTACACCACGACAACTGGCAACACATCAGAGCCATCACAGACGACGGGAACAATAACATCACGTTCCATTTGGCGCAGAACAGCAACCTGCTTCTGCTATTGAACGCCATCGCCGAAGCATCCATACTCCCCAAGGCCGTGTTCGAGCCGCTCATCAAGTCCGCCAAGAACGGCAAGGGCTATAACATGGAGAAAATTTACGCGTTCAAGAACGATTCTCTCCCTGTAGCATCGGGCCCATACAACATTAAAACATACAGCCCCGACAAAATCGTTCTAGAACGTAGCGAAAACTACTGGCGGCAAAAAAAGCTCAACGGCAAGAAGCCCGTACCCAAATACATCATCCATGCGATATACAATAGCAACGACCACTTCAACAGCGCCATGATTCGCGGAAATCTGGATGTTTCCTCCAGCTACTTGCCAAGAATTTGGGAAAAAGCTAAAGACAGCATCCGTGCATGGAGCAGAGAAGAACCCTACCAACAACCGGCAAACATTACAGTCCTAGTCGCAGCGACGCAAAAAGAACCTTTCAACAACGTAAACTTCAGGCGGGCACTCGCCCACGCCATAAACTTTGAAAAAATCAAGGCCCGCGCCGTATCCAACTACTCACCGACCATACAGCCCGGACTCATCCTCCCCTTCGGTGCTGAAAAAATCTATTACAGCAAAGAAGATGCCGACCTTTATGGTTTCAGCTACAGTACGGCCAAGGCTCGCAAAATTCTCAAGGATGCTGGTTACTCGTGGAATAAAGAAGGCCATCTTCGCGACAAAAAGAAAAAAATCATACGCAACATAACAATTGAGTGCCCGCAAGGCTGGACCGACTGGAACGAAGCCATCAACGTGATAGTCGAGTCATTTGCAGAAATCGGGATAACCGCGATTCCAAAGTTTGTCGATTATGCTATCTGGGACATGGATCTCAGACGCGGAACATTTGACCTCTCCATGGAAACGCCCCCGACAGATCACTCCGTCGCAAGCCCTTGGAATAGATTCAACCAGTTATTGAGCCTCACCGCCTACAAACCCGTTGGCGAAGAATCATTCGCCAACCACGGTCGCTTCCAAGACACGCAAACCAACAACCTCTTGGAAGCCATTCCCAGAATCACGGACGAAGAAAAACTCCAACAAGCATATCGGGAACTGAACAAGCGGTTCATGCAGACCGTACCCGTCCTCCCTGTCATGTACAGACCATCGACATATTACCAGTTTTCCACAAAGCACTGGACGAATTTTCCAACGGCAGAAAACCCATACGCCCCGCCGAACAATCTTGTCGTAGCCGCTGGAGTGAACGCACTTTGGAAAATAAAGCCTGTCGAACAGAAGGATAATCAATAAAAAAGTTCTCTTTTCCTCTAAAAAAAATTATCTTTAGCTCATTACTTAAAGGAGTACATGGTGCAAAAAGTACGTTATATTTTGCCAAATGCCTTCACAAGCATGAATTTTTTATTGGGTGTTTTTTCCATCTGCTGGACTACAGGTGCATTCGCATCGTTTAGCACAGCAGACCAAATCCGCATGGGAGCTTATTTCGTCATCCTGAGTGCCCTTTTTGACAAGCTCGACGGCTTTGCCGCACGCCTCGTGAACGCAAGTTCCGAATTCGGGGCGCAATTCGACAGCCTCGCCGACTTGATTGCTTTTGGTCTCGCTCCAGCGTTCGGCGTTTTCTTCACCTACAAGATGTACGCTCCGGACTGGTTCCAGAACCACGGACTCCTCATGGTCGTCGCCCTCGCCATTTACGTTCTCTGTGCCGCCATGAGACTCGCCAAGTACAACGCCTGCGACTCGGACACCTACCACCACCACTTTTCCGGTCTCCCCTCCACATTCGCAGGCATGGTCAACGCCACTCTCATTGTGTTCCTCAATACCAAGGGAGTTTTTGCGGATTCGAGCACGTTCATCTTCTGGGTGCCTTTAATCGTCTTCGTGGTCACTGGATTTTTGATGGTCAGTCCGCTGTTCCTCCCGAAGCTCCAGCCTCGCAAGAACAAGGCATTTAACATGTTCCAAATTGTGCTAATTGTGCTTACTTATGTTGCCGGTCTCCTCTTCTACAACGAAAAAGTTCCGTTCATTCTCGAATACTTGCTCATCCTGGGTACATGCTACATGCTGATTGGCTTTGGCGTAGGTCTAGCCAACCGCAAGCAGATTATCGAAGAAGCGATGAAGAGTAAGCAGTAGGAAATAGACGAAAGAACGCCCGCAAAAGCGGGCTACAGACGAAAGACGAAAGAAAGCACCGCAGTCGCGGTGCCATCTTTTTTACCCCCTAACCCCTAAAACCTATTACCTAAAGCGTTCTAAAAATTCCGCGAAAGCAATACCATAACGGTCGAACAAGTGCTCTAGCGACATGCGCGGTAGTTCTAGCGTCACGCATTCGATGTCATGTTCGCCGCACCACGTCCCCAAGCTTCCCGGAGTCTTATAGCCAATGTCCGGCAGCCACGGCAGGTTGAACACCCCCATCAAGTCCTCGACGAGAACTGTCTTCTGCGGAGCGTCGATGCAACCTATCGGAGCATGCATCGAAAGAATCGATGATGGCGAAAGCTTTTGGATTAACGCAACAAGAGCCTGCGTTTCCGGTTCGCTCGCAGCAGAGTTTCCCGGCGACAAAAGCGTGTCTCGCGAAGCTTCCAACACGGAGCGAGACCCTACCTTTTCCCTCGAAAAATTCTGCGTATCGAAATTGCGGTTCAAATCTACGCCTTTCGCATTCCCGCGCATTCCAAGCGTCATGCCATCTGGATTTACGCACAAGATAAATGCAATAGAGTCAAAATTATCGTCAAACGCACGGAGTGCACGACTCAAGAGGAATGTCGTCTCTGGTTCTTCACCATGGATTCCGGCCATCACAAGCAAACGGCACTTTCCACGGCAAGGAATATAACGTAGCGGAGCACCCAGAACGGAGCGACCGTATTCTAAAAATGGCAAACGGATGATACCGCGAGATTCAGGAGAGAACATAGGGGGTGTGAAGTGTGGGGTGTGGAGGGTGGGCACGGACCTGCGGTCCTTTGAGGTATGAGCAATTGGGGTATGGGGATACTGCAATTAAAAATGCACAAAGGCTTGTGAAACAAGCCGTCCTCAAAGCGAAGCGACTTCATAGCCCACAACCTCAAATAAAGTAAGGATAAATGTACTCCTCTGCGAGTTTCGGAAGGTTTGCAAGCACAGCACGCTTGCACTCCATATCGCTTTGTTCATAAATTCCGCGCAGAACGTCCAGCGAAAAATGTTCCAGCCGCTTGCGCGACGTGGGCAAGTGCGCGATATGCCAGCCTTCCGGGCGGATTTTCCCACGACCGGGAACAAACACGCGGTTAAAGCCAAACGACGTGCCCGCCTCCATCCGCTCCGTCAAGAACGCATGGAACTTCGCGAACATTCCCTCGCACTCCGCAGGTGTGAGCTGCACTTCGTAGCCCTCCGGGCAAGCAGCGCCATCGACCACGTCAATGTCTGTACCCAAGTGGTGGCGGCTCGCTCCCGGCAATGCAGACCAGGTGAGAATCGCATACATCAGTTCTTCTTCGTCCGTCGGGCGTTCCATGGGCACTCCAGCGGCAGACAAGAGCAAAAGTTCGCCCCGGGCCTTGCGGTTCCAAATCGAGAGCTGCTTTTCAAACGAACGGTACGCGGACTCTACACGCAGCCGAAAGCCGCATGCACTCGCAGCGTTCGACAGCAATTGCAAATCGCCCACAATCTCGCTATCGACAAAATATCCCGGTTGGAACTCCACCAAATCCGGCGTTCCAAGGCCATACGGCAAAAGCGACACATCCGACATTGAAACATTCGTCATTGAATCGTCCCTCCCATTTTTTCAATCAAGTCCTTCCACTGCTGAACCGAAGCTTTTTTCTTTTTCGCCGTCGTTTTCTTCTTCAAAAGCGACTGGGCAAACGGCGCCGGGTTCGCATGTGTCCACGCAATAGCAAGTGCGTCAGTCGCATCGAGCGGGAGTTCCGCCGCCTCAATCCCCAAGCGAGCAAAGACCATGTTCGCCACATGTTCCTTCGACGCAGCACCATCGCCTGTAACCGCTTGCTTTACGACACGTGGCGGATATTCGTCGTACGTCATTCCGCGACGGTGGCATGCCACGAGAATCGCCCCACGGATATGACCCAACACCAAAGCGCTCTTCACGTTTTTCGCAAAGAAAACGCCTTCCATAGCCAAAGCGTCCGGACGGTAAAGATCCAACCTCTTTTCCAATTCCGTAACGATATGCACAAGCCTATCTTCTAGCTCTTTCGCCGGATTTGCATGGAACGTGCCATATTCAAGCACCTGAATTTGATTTTCCTTCTTTTTCAAGAAAGCATAGCCGGTCGTAATGGAGCCCGGGTCGATACCAAGAATAACCATACCCCAAAATTAGATAAAGATTTGTATTTTTTTGAAAAAAATCACAATTTACGAGAGCGTTCTTTATTAGATTTCATATATGGAGGCTCCAATGATAATTGATCAGGAACATGCGGATTATATGAGAACTAAAGCACACCCAAGACAACTGGGAATACCCCTGAGTCGTTGGGGGCGCAACCTTATAGCTTGTTGTCCTTTCCACTCTCCTGAAGAGACTTCCCTATTTTTCTACGATGCACTGGGTTATTGGCGTTACCGCTGTCTCCAGTGCGGTAGTGAAGGCGACCTGGTTGATTTCGTCATGAAAAGCCGCTTCAACGGTCTCGACGAACAGTCTGCCCGCTCCGAAGCTTTTGAATTTCTAGGCTCCCTCGACAAGGATTTGACAAGCAACCAGGAAAGCGAACATCCGTGGGTCAAGGAAGTCGGCGGCGAAAAATCCAAAGTGTTGGAATGCTTCGTGCGTTACTGCCACTGGGCCGCTTGCAAAAGCCCTTCTTCGGCAAAATTCTTGGAAGCCCGCGGCTGGAGCATCGGGCAAGCCCAGCTGTACGGTCTCGGCTATTACAGCGGCGACCCGGAACCGTTCATCAGCTACTGCATGCTTTCCGGTATCGAACGCCACCAAATCAGTTTTTACTTGGACAACCTCGAAGCGTACCACGAGCCGCGACTGACGATTCCAGCCCGCAACTCCAAGGGATTCATCCACTCCGTCTATGGAAGGCTCATTGACGACAACGAAAAGAGCCACACGTACATTACGTATGCTTCGGGTCCGACAGTCATCCCGTTCAACATCCAAGCCGACAGTGAAAACCCGATTATCGTGCAGGGATTCTTCGATGCGCTCACCGCAGACCTCGCCGGCATTCCAGGCGTTGTCTCTACGATGTTCCAGGAATTGAACATCAATCACTTGTACAAGCTCAAGGCTTGCGGTGCCGAAGCGTTCACGGTCATCATGCGTCGCGAACAAGATCGCAGGGAACAGGAACTGAGGATCCAGAAGTACCTCAAGATGGCGGAACAGCTGCACATGAACCTCAAGTCCATCGTGCTTCCAAAGGGAGAAACCGTCGATACGCTTGTTCGCAAAAACGGAGCCGACCAGCTCATCGACCTCATCGCGAAAACCGAAGTCGATACAATTCACTCGCACCGCCGCTCCATGCTGTTGCAGGATATCAAGGAAAACTTTGACAACGCCATGGCTTGTCCGCCCGACCAAAGTGTGGGCTACACACTAAGCACGTTCCCTAAGCTCACCAAGGAAATCGACGGCGTGCAGTCGGGATGCTTCTTTGTCTCGTCCAAGCCTTTTGCACTCAAGACCATTCTGCTTTCGAGTCTCGCCCTCGACTTGATCGAGAGCAATCCCAAGCTCAAAGTCATTTACGTCGCTTACGAAACACCGCGCCGCGAAATCTTCGACCGCTTTGTATCCATGCTCATCGGGCAGTCCATCCTGACCGTCCGCAAGCAGAATGCAGACAACGAAATCAACAAGAACGTCATGGAAGCGACCCGCGAGTTGATGAACTACGTTCGCACCAATCGCCTCGAAATTTGGGAAGATATGCCTTCGCTCGACTTCAACGACCTGCTCAAGACGTTCAAGCCGGAACTCAAGGAACACCCGGACTTGGTGCTTATAATCGACGGCATCGACCACTTGAAGATTACCGACCGACCGGAACTCCCGGACATCCACGAAAAACGTTCTTCCGTGATGCTCGATTTGTACAAAGCGCTAGACATCCCCATATTCCTCGGTGGCGAGCTCATCGACTCCCCCAACATGGGACTTTTGGGTCCAAGAGCATACCTTCGCGATTCAGACGCCATCTACTGGCTCACGTCGGAAAACGACAACTTAAAACTCACAGTCGATTCCAAACGACTCGGAGCAAGCCACGTCTATGAAGGAAACCTTGTGACGGATCCTGAATCCAGTCGCATGAAAGAAGAGTAATGTTTACCATTGTCGATTTCAACAACTTCTGGAGTCCGTCGGGAGGCGGAGTCCGGCGTTATCATTTGCAGAAAATGGCTTTTTACGAAAAACAAAGCGAGAACTTATCTGTTTTCGTAATGCCATCGCAGACAACCTATACCGAAAAGAGAAGCGACGGACTCATCATCGAACACGTTGAAGCGTTCCGGTTTCCCGGAAACTGGGAATACCGCTTCATGTGGAAGCCCTCGCAAATCCGCCCGATCCTTGAAAAATACAAGCCGGACGTAATCGAGGTCGGTTCGCCTTACATTCTGCCATCGGCAGTCCGCCGTATTGCAAAGAAGGTTGTTCCAAATGCGGCACTGTTCAGCTTTTGGCATGCCGATTTTCCGGTAACTTACGTGGGCCGCCCCGTCGCAGAAAAGCTCGGGGTAAAAGCAGGAACGTTCTGCCGCAAAGCCGCTTTCTGGTACGCCAAAAAAGAATTCAACGGATTTGATTGCGTACAAGCTTCTTCCAAAGAAGCAATGGCACGCCTCAAAAAGAACGGGCTGCCCGACCCGCGCTGGATTCCGCTCGGCTGTGACATCGAGACTTTCTCGCCGAGCAAACGCGATGAATCGCTTGTTCAAAACCTCAAAGACGGTTGTCCGGAACGCTTGACGATATTCTTCCCGCACAGGCACTGCAACGAGAAAGGCATAGACCTCGTTCTCGGCGCTTACGACATCTTGACTCAAAAACTGGGCCACGAACCTGCAATCGTCTTTGCAGGCACAGGACCGAGTCTCCCGCTTGTACAGGCTGCCGCCGAAAAGTACAAACACGTGAGTTACATCGGTTTCGTGAACTCCATCGAAGAAATGGCCCGCTACTACGCAAGCGTCGATATCGGACTTGCCCTCTCCGGCTGGGAAACGTTCGGTCTTTCGATTTTGGAAAGCATGGCCAGCGGGAACGCCCTCGTCGGTGCAGCCGCCGGAGCCGCCTACGAACACGTCACGGAATCGGGAGCAGGCACAATCCTCAAGGAACGCACGCCCGAAGCGTTGGCAGACGCCATTGTCGAACTATACCATTCCGACCTTACAGACAAGAAAACCAAAGCTCGGCAATACGCCGAAAAGTTCAGCTGGAACGACTGCTTCAAGCGGCAGCTCGCCCTCTACAAAGAAATTGCAGCTCAGAAAAATCCAGCAACTCCGCAGCAGTAACGTCGTAAAAAGTAACGCAGCAAAAAAACAACATCGCAAAAGCCTGCGTCGCGAAAGCCGTAACGCAAAAAAGACATTGCAAAAAAGACTCGTCAATGACGAGTCTTTTTAGTCGGGATGACTGAATTCGAATCAGCGACCTCTTGAACCCCATTCAAGCGCTCTACCAGGCTGAGCTACATCCCGAGGTCTCTTGTAAGAGTATGCCAAAGTTAGTTAAACCACAACATTTTTTCAAGGCAAAAGTGCGAAAAAAGCGAAATTTACCTCACTCCGGCATAGCAAGTCCTTCTTAAACTTTTCTACTCCTTCCAGTAACCGACTATCAGAACTTCGGGAGTCGCCTTCGGGAACTTTTTGCTCTTGAAGCCCACAATCTTGCGGAGGCTTTTCTGCTTGAGTTCCCAGCCCGTACGCGAAAGCCCTTTCGTCGAAAGCGTGACCTTGAGGCCAGGAACCTTGCCCCCTTCCTTGATATGATCGACTTTATCGACATTGAGCATTACGTTTTTAGTCTTGATAGAAAATTCTTTCTGGGCATTTTCGTCAAGCATCAAATCCGGACGTTCCTTCTTGTCGGTTCCCCAAACGTAGAATGTCCATTCACGTTTTTCGTTCGGCGAATAATAGCCTGCATCGAACATCTTTTCGCCAAAGAAAATCGGGTTCTTCACATAGCCATCGAGCTGCGCCGGATACGGCGTTCCCTGATTATCAATGATGACCACGACCGGATTGATTTGACCGTCCATGCCCGCAAAATCCATGTCAAATTCAATCGTCACCGGAGAGTTCGGCGCAATCTTTTGCGGATACTTGAAGTTCGACATGCCGACGCCCTGGCCAATCACGTTTTCAAGAATTATTTCTTTATCAGTAATATTGGCTCCCTTGATGACGATATGCTTGACATCGCCTTGGTCCGCATAGCCAATCGGATACGGGTCAGGAACGAAACGGATAACATCATCGGCAAGAGCAGAAGTTGTCAAAGAAGCCACTAAAAAAGCAAGAGAAAATTTTTTGAAAATCATATATGGTAATATACAAAACTTTTTTAAATTTGGCGCCATGACTCCACGCGACGAACTTAAAGCATTGCTTGCACAAAAGGAACTGCTCATTTTCGATCTAGACGGCACGCTGTTCAACACGCTTGGCGATTTGGCTCCAGCCGTCAACTACGCGATGACGCAGTTCGGGCTAAAGACGCACAGCAACGATGACGTACGGACATTCATCGGGAACGGTTCCATGAACTTGATTCGCCGGGCAGTCGCCGCAAATTTCATTGACGTGAAACTCGTTCGCAACTTTGACAAAGTCGCTGCCGTTCTAGAACGCGAAGGCTACAGCGAAGAGAGCATCAAAGAGATTCATAAAGTTTATTCTGAATTTTATTGGGAACATTGCACCGAAAACACGGAACCGTACGAAGACGTCGTGGAGCTATTGCAAAGAATCGCAACAGTCAATCGTAGTGGGAACTGTGCAAGAAATGATAAGAACCGCACGGAACGCAATGAGAACCATGCGGGAAATAATGGGAGCTGCGCGGCAAGTTTCAATCGTAATGAGGACTACGCGGAATGTGATAAGAATGGTGCGCAGCCCGTAAACTGCGTCGCGACAAAAAGCGCCAAAGTGAGATGCGCAGCCATGCTCACGAACAAGCCTATCGCCCCCGCACAAAAAATTCTTGAAAAATTTGGACTCGAAAATTCATTCGCAACATACCTCTGCGGCGACACCACGCCCGAACGCAAGCCAAGCCCCGCCGGAATTTTCGAGATTCTCCGCCAAACGGGAATCGCCCCCGAAAAAGCCGTAATGATTGGAGACGACACGCCCGATATTCTAGCCGCAAAGAACGCAGGCATCGACTGCATCACGCTTTTTGAAGGATTCGGTAAAGCAGAAAACTTGCTCCCGCTGGAACCGCGTTACACTGCCGGCCACATCAAGGACTTCGCCGAGTTCATTTAACCGCAGAAGGTCCCTCCCATTTTTCTATCTTTTTGGTAGTTATGTCCTACTTCGACTACACGGCAAACACCCCGGCATGCGAAGAAGCCTTGCAACGATTCTGCGAAGTTGAACGCAGGTTTATCGGCAACGCCAATTCGAATCACGAAGCAGGGCATGCGGCAAAAGCATTTCTCGCCCAGGTGACCGATTCCATCGCGAAACTTTTGGGCGTAAACCCCGACGAAATCATTTACACCTCGGGCGCAAGCGAAAGCAACAACACCGCCATCCGCGGCATCATTCAGGCCAAGCGCCATGTGGGCAAGCACATCATCACGAACCCGCTGGAACATTCTTCGGTAAGCGCCACGCTCACGGCATTGCAAGAAGCGGGCTACGAAATCGAGATGGTAAAAATCGGCACCGACGGGAAAATCGACCTGGAAGACTTGAAGAGCCTGCTCCGCAAAGATACGGTGCTTGTGACAGTAAACGCGGTCGATAGCGAACTCGGAACCGTACAGCCACTGGAATCCATCAATAATATTGTCCGCGAGTTCCCGAGCTGCAGCCTTCACGTGGATGCAACGCAGGCCATCGGCAAAACGCCTATAAACCTGAATTTGGCAGACACGGCAAGCATCGGCGCGCACAAGTTCTACGGGCTTTCGGGCAGCGGACTTTTGTACAAGAAAAGCGGAATCGCCATGGAACCGCTCATTTACGGCGGCGCAAGCACAACGATTTACCGCAGCGGAACTCCGACACTCGCGTTAGACGCCTCCCTAGAAACAGCATTATCGCTTGTCATGGAGCATTTCGAAGAACGATTTGCCCGAGTCAAGGAGCTGCGAAAGATTTTGCAAGAAAAACTCTGCGGCTATCCGAAAGTCCGCATCAATTCGCCCGCAGACGCAGTCCCGCACATCTTGAACCTGAGTGTCGCAGGGGTCCGCGGAAGCGTTTTCCAAAAGTCACTTTCGGACAAAGGAATTTACGTGTCGGTCAAGTCCGCCTGCAGCGTAGATGCGCTCCCCTCCCGCGCCGTTTTTGCCGTCAGCCGCGACCGCAAAAATGCTTTGAACTCCTGGCGCATAAGCCTTTCGCACCTCACCACCGAAAAAGAAATCGACGAATTCATGGCCGCATTCGACTGCTGCTACAAGGAACTTTACGAGTAACCGCAAAAAGGTAATGAAAATGGCACGAGAACTTTCAT
>JAEEGJ010007935.1_pt1 | contig 29771 bp, 21 predicted proteins | sample 8958761 | NCBI WGS metagenome assembly JAEEGJ01 (sample SAMN16246546, study PRJNA631951) | gut metagenome | biome: gut microbiome; feature: rumen; material: RS-attached | host: Bos | place: Iran: Karaj | collected 2018-10
TCTTCTATTTTTTCCCCGCAGATGATGCCGATTGAGGGAAAATGATTTCTCGTTGACTACGTCGAAGGTGCTTTCGCTCGAAAATCCTCAAATATATTTGGTATTTTACTCGCTTATTCGCACCTTTGCAAGTGAAACAGACTGATAAAAAATAAACAGACTATATATAATAACCTTATGCAAAATACCATTAAGAAAAATACCCCCCCCCCATAAGTTTGGGCTGAAACTGATTGAAAGAGCGCTGCGGCGCACTACGATATAACTATGGCACGTTCCGATTCCCGATGAGGGATTCGGAGCGTGCTTTTGCTTTGTAAATATTTTTATTATTAATCAAATTATTTATTAACCAACTAAAAAAATGATTATGAAAAAAATTATTTTCAAGAGTGCATCTGTATTTATGATGGCAGTTGCAGCAATTTGTTTCACTGCCTGCGGCAGCGACGACGACAGTAAGAACAATCCAGAGAACGGTGGCAGCAGTTCCAGCTCTCAGTCCGGCAGCTTCAGCGAGTCCATGCTCGTTGGCATATGGGAAGGTCCTATTCACGTAGAGGGAATGATTCGTGATGGAAGTGATTTGATACCTGTCAGCGTGGATTATCCTTCCAAGGATACTGACCTTGTGGAAATGAAAAAACTGTACCGTTGGGAGTTCAAATCAGACCACACATGGCAGGAGTGGGTTGAAAAGAACAACCAGTTTGTGGCACGTGAAAACGCTAGCTGGACTCTTAACGGCAATACTCTGAAGATTATATATGATGATGAGGACGTTCAAGAGATCAAGGTTCAGAGTTTGGATGCAAATTCAATGGTTCTCAGACAGGATATAATTGAAGGCATTTCTGACGGAAGTTACATTATCGCTACTTACAGAAGAGTCCAGTAATGGGACTCTTCTGAGTATGAATAAAAACTTTATTAACCGTTTAATTTCGATTTATTTACTCTAATTAATAAATATATGAAAAGAATATATTATTTCGGTCTTGTCTTAGGACTTATGTTAAGCACTGCGACCTTTGTTTCATGTGGGAGCGATGACGAAAAGAGTAATCCGGAGAATGAAAATGTTGTAACTAATAATTCTGAGGATAAAAAAACAAATGATGAATCGGACAAAGATAAAGAAGACAATTCAAATGATAATAAATCGGATGATACGTCGGACACTCCTGCTCAAGATGCTGTTGAAGCCATACAACTGTGGGCAGACGGACCTAAGTGGGCTAACATGAATGTCGGTGCCACTAGCGTGACGGATTACGGTCTGTTCTTTGCCTGGGGTGAAACTACTGGTTATAGCAGTGATGGTTCCGATTGGCACAATTTCAGTTGGGGGGATTACAAGTATGGTTATGCTAGGAATTTACTAACAAAATACAACGGCGACCCAAGTCTTGGTAAGGTTGATTCAAGGTTTACTCTCACCCTTGGGGACGATGCCGCATACGAGAATTGGGGTTCTTCGTGGCGCATGCCAACATCTGGGGAGTTTCATGATCTTTTGTACAATACCGATTATAGATGGACTTCTAATTACAAAAATAGTGGCGTAGCAGGTTGTGTATTCACTGGTAAAGACGAATATTCCGATAAATCCATTTTTCTACCTGCCGCAGGTTGGCAAGATGGCAGGAGTGTTCTTGATCAAGGCAGCATTGGTCACTATTGGTCATCATCCGTAGGCTCTGACTGGTTTGCAGCAGCGCAACTGTTTTTATTTTCTTCCGATGTTGGGATAAGCTATTCAATCCGTTGCAATGGTCATTCCGTTCGTGCAGTTAAGAGGTATTAAATAGCTTGTTCCTATTCCGCTGTAGGAAAGTGAAAAACGCCCTTGGTGGCAGTTTGACAGCCTGACAAAGTCTTCCCGAAACCCTCGGCAGCAGTTTGACAGGCTGACAAAGTCTTCCCAAGACCCTCGGCAGCAGTTTGACAGCCTGACAAAGTCTTCCCAAGACCCTCGGCAGCAGTTTGACAGCCTGACAAAGTCTTCCCAAGACCCTCGGCGGCAGTTTGACAGCTTGACAAAGTCTTTTTAATTCTAATATATGTTTAACCTAAAAAATCTAAGAGTATGATTTACATTCAAATTCCTGAGATTTCTCGTCTGATTTCCCGTCAGAAGAACATCCGCCACCTTTCGTGGATGAAGCGATTTCTGGAGCGTCTGCTGCAAATCGTCAATGCGCCGGCACGACTGGCAAATGTGATTAATGCTTTTCAGAGCACTGTGGGCAGTGAAGACCAGGCTTACCTCGTCATCACTAAGAGCGACCTGACTGCTCCAATTGAGGAGGCGGACAAGGGGCGCGACAACACTGTTTCGGGTATGACCTCAATGCTCGATTTCCAGAAGCGACTCGGCACTCCCGAACAGCAGCAGGCAGCTGAGCACGTCTTGGAGCGCGTTGCCTATCACAAGGTGAACATCAGCGACAAGTATGAGGACGAGAGCGAGAAAATTTCACAGCTGGTGCAGGACCTCAAGGGCGGCAGCCTCGCTGCTGATGTTGCTACGCTCAACCTCACTGCTACTGTCAACCTTCTGGAGCAGCAGAACCAGCAGGTCATCAGCCTGATGATGCAGCGACAGACTGACCGCTCTACAGCGGAGAGTAATGCTATGGCTAAGGCTCGCGCTCTGACCGACGCAGCCTATGAGGACGTGGTAATGGTTCTCAATGCCTTTGCCGTTACAGAGTTCAACGGACAGTCGTCTCCTTACGACGAGATTATCCGCATCATCAACTCAGACATCAACTACTATTCACAGTACGTATTCACCAACGCAACAGCGACAAATGGTGGCAATACTCCAACACCTACTCCTGACGGCGGCGGCGATACTCCAACGCCTACGCCTGATCCGGAACCAACTCCTGACCCAACTCCAGACCCTGACCCAACTCCGGGTGGTGGAGGAAACGGAGGTGATGATGGAACGGACGAAAGCTAGGCTAATTGACAATTGACAATTGACAATTGATAATTAGCTGCGCTGACGAAAGAGGAAAAAATTCTCTAATTCTCTAATTCTTGATAAAAACAAAGGAAGTTGACAACCGAATGTCAACTTCCTTTTCGTTTTCGTCTTTAACCTTTAACCGTTAACCGTTATATCACACGCCATCATCTGCGTGGGAATTTTTGAAATGTCAGGCAAATGTTTCATCTATCACCTGTTCGACGACACGAGGGAAATGCTCCATCTCCAGCTGGTGCTCCTTCTCGGCTATGTCTTCTGCGGTGTCGGTAGGCAGCAACGGTGTGGAGAACTGAGCAATTATCTCGCCTGAGTCGCACACAGGAGTGACCCAGTGGACTGTCATGCCAGTCTCAGTTTCGCCGGCAGCCTTTACCGCTTCGTGAACATGGTGTCCCCACATTCCCTTTCCGCCATACTTGGGCAGAAGAGCAGGATGAAGATTGATGACGCGACGCGGATAGGCGTCGAGAAGATAGTCGGGAACAAGAGGCAGGAATCCCGCCAGGACAATAAAGTCGATACTGAACTCCTGAAGTATAGGCATAACCACTGAGGAGTCTTTCAACTGCTCACGACTCACTACCCTACTCGGCACTCCATTGCGCTCAGCACGTACCAAGGCATAGGCATCAGCCTTGTTGCTTACGACAAGGGCACAATTCACCTTCGCCGACCCACTGAAATAGTGGATAAGATTCTCACAGTTTGTTCCGCCACCAGACACAAATATGGCTATGTTGACTCGTTTCATTTGTTATAAAAGGATAAATACGCGGCAAAGGTACGCATTTTCAATTTTTATTTGTACTTTTGCACCGTGTTTTCTTAACAGCAGCTGATTATGAAGAAAAATCACATAACCATTAGTACCATTCTTTTAGCAGCAGTAACCCTGCTGAGCAGTTGCCAGACATCAGGACAAGCAGCAGCAGGACTCACCGGTGCAGCAATCGGTAGCACACTGGGCAGTGCAATCGGAGGTGCTACAGGAGGACACTACGGACGCTACGGATATTATCACTACAACGGACAGGGCGCCGCACTGGGTAGTCTCATCGGAATGGGCGTGGGTGCTGCACTGGGCGTGGCAATACAGAAAAGTGCTGAAGAAAACGAACGCCGTCAGTATGAGAACTCTCAGGAGTACGACTCCTACGAACAGAACTCAAACTACAACCGCAACTACTCCAACAACAACTATACACCGGCACCAAGTCGCCTGCCAGTACGCATTTCGGAAGTGACTTATTTCGACGGCAACGGTGACGGATTTATGTCGAAAGGTGAAACACTGGAAGTGGAAACATACATTGAGAACAGAAGCAACAGCACTCTCTACAGCGTAGATATCGTGCTCGACACTCAACAAAGCAAATACGTAATCGCTTCATCGCCTCTGACCATTACCCTCGAACCACGACAGAAAGTAAGATACTCAGGACGCATATACTGCCGAAAGGCAAAGAACGGACGCAGCGTGCCACTGACCATTACCGTATCCGAAGGAAACCAAATGGCACAGAGCGAGACCATCAATCTTTATATGAAGTAAAAAAGCAAAATGGGAAATATCGAAATACGAAAAGTAGAAACTAAGAAGGATCTCAACCGCTTTATAGAGTTCAACTACGAACTGTATAAGGGGAATCCGTATGCTGTGCCCGATTTGGCATTCGACCTCAGGAACGTCTTCAACCCAAAGAAGAACCCAGGATGCGAATTCAGCGACATGCAACTCTTCCTGGCTTATAAAGACGGAAAGGTTGCAGGACGCGTAGTAGCTATCATAAACCATAAGGCTAATAAAACCTGGAACGTAAAGAACGTGCGCTTCGGATGGATTGACTTCATCGAAGACATCGAAGTATGCCGTGCACTCATCAATGCCGTAGAACAATGGGGTAAGGAACGCGGCATGGACCACATACAGGGTCCTATGGGCATCAAGGACACCGACAAGGAAGGTATGCTCATCGAAGGATTCGACAAACTGAGTACGATGAACACCTTCTACAACTACCCCTACTACCCTAAGTTCATCGAACAACTCGGATTCAAGAAGGATGCAGAATGGCTTGAACTCCATATGGACGTACCCGAAACCATTCCCGACAAATACACAAAGATTGGTAAAATCGTGATGCAGCGCAACAATGTGCACATCAAGAAACTTGACGGAAAGAAGGATATATTCGATCGCGGATACGGACAACGCATCTTCAAACTCATCGACGAAGCTTACAGCCCACTCTACGGCTACTCACGAATGACAGAACGCCAAATCGACGAACTCGTAAAGACTTTCGTACCGCTGCTTGACTTCAGAATGGTTACTCTCATCGAAACCGACGATACTAACGAACTCGTTTGTGTTGGCATCTCAATGCCGTCTATCGCCCGCGCCCTGCAGAAGACACGCGGACACCTCCTGCCATTCGGATGGTTCCACCTGCTCAAATCGCTCAAGTTTAAGCACGAAGACGGAGTAGAACTCCTGCTCATTGCCGTTCACCCAGAATGGCAGGGACGAGGAGTCAACGCACTGCTCTTCACCGACCTCATCCCTGTCTATCAGCAAATGGGATTCAAATGGGCAGAAACAAACTGCATCCTCGAAGATAACTTCAAAAACCTCGGAGCATGGCAGCATCTTGACCCGTCAATACCAAAACGCCGCCGCTGCTATTACAAGAAAATCGACTAATCCATCAGTTTGCGATATTTGATGCGCTTAGGTTCTTCAAGACCTAAGCGTTTTGCTTTGTTTACCTCGTAATCGGTATAGTTTCCTTCAAAGAAGAAGACTTCCCCATTACCCTCAAAGGCAAGTACGTGGGTACAGATACGGTCGAGGAACCAGCGGTCGTGACTGATTACCACAGCACAGCCGGCAAAGTTCTCCAAACCTTCTTCCAAGGCACGAAGTGTGTTCACGTCGATATCGTTGGTAGGTTCGTCGAGCAAGAGTACATTACCCTCCTGCTTCAAAGCCAAAGCCAACTGGAGACGGTTGCGCTCACCACCCGACAATACTCCGCACAACTTCTCCTGGTCTGCTCCGCTGAAGTTAAACTTACTCAGATAAGCACGCACATTGATGTCGCGTCCACCCATACGGATTGTTTCGTTACCACCACTCACCGTCTGATAGACTGTCTTCTCAGGGTCAATATCCTTATGCTGCTGATCTACGTAAGCCAGTTTCACTGTTTCGCCTACCTCAAACTCTCCTGCATCGGGTGTTTCCAAACCCATGATAAGACGGAAGAGTGTGGTCTTTCCTGTTCCGTTCGGACCTATAACACCAACGATGCCGTTCGGAGGCAGGTTGAAGTTCAGGTCAGTATAGAGTGTCTTCTCAGCAAACGACTTTGCCACATGCTTTGCCTCAATCACCTTATTGCCCAAACGCGGTCCGTTAGGAATGAATATCTCGAGTTTCTCTTCCTTCTCCTTCTGTTCCTGGTTCAGCATCTTATCGTACGAATTGAGTCGTGCCTTACCCTTCGCCTGACGAGCCTTTGGAGCCATGCGAACCCATTCCAACTCACGTTCCAAAGCCTTACGGCGCTTAGAGGCAGTCTTTTCCTCCTGCGACATGCGCTGCGACTTCTGTTCAAGCCAACTGGAGTAGTTACCCTTCCAAGGAATACCTTCACCGCGATCGAGTTCCAGAATCCATTCACTCACATCGTCGAGGAAATAGCGGTCGTGGGTAACAGCAATAACCGTACCTTCATACTGCTGCAGATGCTGTTCCAGCCAGTCGATACTCTCGGCATCGAGGTGGTTGGTAGGTTCGTCGAGCAAGAGCACATCAGGTTTCTGCAAAAGCAAACGACACAGAGCCACACGACGGCGCTCACCTCCGGAGAGATTCTTCACCGACCAGTCAGCAGGCGGACAATGCAGGGCATCCATAGCACGCTCGAGCTTCGAGTCTATATTCCACGCATCGGTTGAGTCGATTATATCCTGAAGTTCTGCCTGACGAGTCATGAGTTTCTCCATCTTGTCAGGGTCTTCATAATACTCAGGAAGTCCGAACTTGTCGTTTATCTCGTCATACTCCTTCAAAGTATCGTAAATCTGCTGCACTCCTTCCATCACATTCTCTTTCACCGTCTTCTCCTCATTCAATGGAGGATCTTGTGGCAGATAACCTACACTGTATCCGGGTGCCCATACTACCTGTCCCTGATACTGCTGGTCGAGTCCGGCAATTATCTTCATAAGTGTAGATTTTCCTGCACCGTTTAAACCCACAATACCTATCTTTGCCCCATAGAAGAAAGACAGGTAGATATTCTTCAGAATCTGTTTCTGATTCTGTTGGATGGTTTTGCTTACGCCAACCATCGAAAAGATTACTTTTTTGTCGTCAACTGTAGCCATTTGTCATTATATATTATATATTATGCTGCAAAGATAACATTTTCGAACGACACTTCCCAATCCGAACAGTTTTACAACTATATTTTTATGTTGTTCTCGCAAACACAGACAAACATTATAGTAGCAAAATGTTTGAAAACTCATCAAAAATCAGAAAAAAGTCAAAGAAAACACTCGTTTTGTAAATAAAAGTAACTTTTTTCATGCTTTTACTTTATTTTTTACACAAAAGTCTTGGAGGTTTAATTATAATGCCATAACTTTGCACCAGAAATTGAAAGAAAAGACAATTCTAACATCATTTTAATAACTTAAAACAACATTATCAAATGGACGCAAAAAAAGTATTGGAAGACTTGAAACGTCGCTTTCCAAACGAGCCTGAATATCACCAGGCAGTAGAAGAAGTACTTGGTACAATCGAAGAAGAGTACAACAAGCACCCAGAGTTCGACAAAGTAAACCTCATCGAACGTCTTTGCATTCCAGATCGCGTTTACCAGTTCCGTGTAACTTGGATGGACGACAAAGGTAATATCCAGACAAACATGGGATACCGTGTTCAGCACAACAATGCCATTGGCCCGTACAAAGGCGGTATCCGTTTCCATAGCTCAGTAAACCTCGGAATCCTTAAGTTCCTTGCATTCGAGCAGACATTCAAGAACTCACTGACTACACTCCCAATGGGTGGTGGCAAGGGTGGTTCAGACTTCTCTCCACGTGGCAAGAGCAACGCAGAAGTAATGCGTTTCTGCCAGGCATTCATGCTCGAACTTACTCGTCACATCGGTCCAGACGTTGACGTACCAGCAGGTGACATAGGTGTAGGTGGCCGTGAGGTAGGTTACATGTTCGGTATGTACAAGAAGCTTACTCGTGAATACAGCGGTGTACTCACAGGTAAGGGTCTCGAATTCGGTGGTTCACTCATCCGTCCTGAAGCAACAGGTTACGGTACAGTTTACTTCCTCCGTGCTATGCTCAAGACTAAGGGCGACACAATCGAAGGCAAGAAGGTACTCATCTCAGGTGCAGGAAACGTTGCTCAGTACGCTGCAGAGAAGGTTCTCCAGCTCGGTGGTATTCCAATGACAATGTCTGACTCTAACGGTTACATCTACGATCCAGACGGTATCGATCGCGCTAAGCTCGACTACATCATGGAACTGAAGAATGTTTACCGTGGACGTATCAAGGAATATGTTGACAAATATCCAACTGCTAAATATGTAGAAGGTGCTAAGCCTTGGTTCGAGAAGGGCGCTCAGATTGCACTTCCATGTGCTACTCAGAACGAGCTCAACGAAGAGGCAGCTAAGGCTCTCGTAGCTAACGGCGTAATCGCAGTTTGCGAAGGTGCAAACATGCCTACTACTCCTGCTGCTATCAAGGTATTCCAGGAGGCTAAGCTTCTCTACTCTCCAGGTAAGGCTTCTAACGCCGGTGGTGTATCTGTATCAGGTCTCGAAATGAGCCAGAACTCAGAACGTCTCTCTTGGTCTGCTGAAGAAGTTGATGCTAAGCTCCTTTGGATTATGGAGAACATCCACGAGAACTGCGTGAAGTATGGTACAGAACCAGACGGATACGTAAACTATGTTAAGGGAGCAAACGTTGCAGGCTTCATCAAAGTTGCTAAGGCAATGATGGCTCAGGGTATCGTATAACGGAAGCACGATAATCTAATAATAACTATTTCATTTTTGAAAAGGAGTGCGCTACTAACGTGGTGCACTTCTTTTTTATTTCCATTATTGCATCATATTGCATTTTTCTTCGTAATTTTGCACCGTCTAATACATAAAACTGAATAAAACAAACAACGAAATATAAGCCATGAAGAAAATCATTTTCTGCATACTGCTAATGATTGTAGCGCAAGTGTCTGTAGCACAAGACTGGATGAAGATGCACCGTACAGACGACAACGGACTCGACTGCACTATTCCACTAAAGATTCAGCAAGGAATGCAGACAGACATGTCCAATATCGAAGGACTTATCACCACTGATATTCCCAAGGGAGACGGTTCTACATTCAGTTTCCCATTTTACCTTGACGAACTGGATAGCATCAACATCGTCCCCAGTCTTGCAGACTCAGAGAAAGGACACAACAAGTACCGTCCCTTTGTCATGAATATCTTCACAGAAGACATGCAATACATAGAGGATCGCGATGTATGGATGAACTGTCTGATAACTATCGACGGCAAAGGCGAATACTCTGACTTCTGCGGCACAGGACTCATTCGAGGTCGCGGAAACTCCAGTTGGGATTGGTATGACAAGAAACCATATAAGTTCAAGTTAGACTCAAAATCAAAGCTCTTAGGTCTGGATAAAGCTAAGAACTGGAATCTGCTGGCAAACTATCGCGACGTGACTGACATGATGAATACCTTTGCTTTTGAAACTGCAAGAAGCATGGGTATGCCATTCACTAACCATTCCCGTTATGTAGAAGTATTCCTTAACCACGAATACATAGGTCTGTACCAACTCACAGAGAAGATTGAGATAAAGGCAAACCGCATAGATATGGACGAGGAGACCAGTCTGCTGATGAGTTTTGACCAGGATGACGGTCCTGAACTGGCACCCGAAGACGGAGATAACTTCTGGTCACAGGTATTCAAACTGCCTATGTGTATAAAATCGCCAGAAGGCTACACACAGGAACAAATAGACTCCATCAAAGCAGAGTTTGCTGTACTCGAGAAAGCTATAAAGACCCGCGACATAGCAAAAGTAGGTGAATTGATGGACATACCTTCATTTATCTCTTTGCTGCAAATACATGAATTTCTTTATAACGTGGAAATAGATGCCCCCAGAAGCATCTACGTTCACAAGGCAAAGGACGGGAAATACACCTTTGGTCCTGTATGGGACTGGGATGCCGGTTTTGACTTTGACTGGAGCAACATGACTACAGGTCACACCTTCTTCTCTGACTACCGGGAACTCATTTATGGCACAGACCCCGTGAACAACACAGATGCTGCATACAGGATAAACAAGTTCTGGCTCTCGCTATTCGGCAATGCCACCTTTGTGCAGCAATACAAGGAAGCATGGCAACGTCACTCCACAGCTGTAGTAGAACAGAACTGGGCAGAAACAATGAAATATGCTGATGCGCTGAAAGAGGAAGGAGCATACGACAGAGACATAGAACGCTGGCCTATGACAGAAGACAGCTGGTGGAGCACAAAAACATTCTACCCTGCCACAGAATTAGAGAAGATGGAACAATGGATAAAGAATCGCAAGAGCTATCTGGACGGAGTCGTAGCAGGCTATCCTGACGGTGACGATGAGATTGTACCACTCGACATAAACGTAGTGAAGACAATCAATAAAACACAAACAGTTGCATTCAGCACTGGATACAACCAGTCTAGCACAATAAACATTACACAAAGTGACATTACCTCTGCTCTTGGTGGAACACCAACAAGCCTTGTGCCACTAAACTCAAACGGAGAGGAAGGCAACAACACAGCTGCAGGAACCTACGGAGCTTGGTTCGACAAAAACGGTGACACCAACTCTTGGGGTTCAGGACACGTTTATATCGAAAGTGATGACCTCTATAGTTGGAAATTCGGTTGCCACCCACAAAACTGCAAGGCAGGCGACCGACATATCGTAACAATGCAGTATCGTCGTGGCAACAACGCAGTCAACGTGGAAGTTACTTTTTATGTGAACTAAACAGTTTATACAATAAAGAAACCGAGCAGTTGGGAAGCCTCCCCTACTGCTCGGTTCTTTTATACAGATATTGTATTACTATCGTTTTACAAATTTCAGCTGACAACGATTGTCATTGCTGCTGCTAACCTTTGCTACATAGACTCCGTTGCTGAGGTCTGCAAGAGACACCGAAGTAGAACCATATACGTCTGTCGAGGTTGAATAAACCCTCTGACCTGCTGCATTGTAAACATCTACTGCAACAGTCATTGGCGAGTCAGCTGTAATAGCAAGAACAGAACCTGAGTATGCAATACGCAAATCGCCATCAGACTTAACTTCGCGAACAGCATCAGGCTGTGGTGGTGTTGGTTCTGGACGGTACTGCTCAAAGGCAGTAGCATAGGAAGTGAGGATATTAGACTCTCCGATTGTAGGAACATCCATCACGTAAGCCTGAGAGCCACCATCGGGATAGAGTCCGACAGACTGAACTCCATCGTGCATCTTATATGACAGAGTATCGCTCCAAGTGCCGTCAGCAGCAGTAAGCATTACGACCTCATCATCGGCATTACCCAACTTGAAACCTGTATGAATCTGACTCTCCGGCAATAACTGGTCAGCCCATATCACCATATATCCGTGAGCAGGAATAATGGTAGAGTAAGTAGCCATCACCTCAGAAGCTGCAGGAATCTGATATTTCTGCGGTTTCTTCAGATTATCCGAGATGTACATACCTGCTATGTCAATATCCTTATCTGTAGTGTTATAAAGCTCAATCCAGTCGTTCTTCTTGAAATATTCGTTGAGATAAACCGAATTGGCAGCACTCACTTCGTTAATCTTCACAGGTGTAGCTCCTGCTGCGATGAGTTCCTCGCCAGAGAGAGGTTCCCAAATAGCCTGCAACTTAACATCATCAGCTGATTTAATCTCATATTCTTTCTCAGTAGAAACGATCTGCATATCAGCACTTGTGCCCTGCACGCTGAGTTCTGCATTCCAATAGATATCTGTAGAGTTGCTTGCATTATTATGAAGTTCTACGGCAATACAGTTATTTCCATTACGGAAGAGCGAAGCATCGAGAATCATCGTTCCGTTATCTGGATTATTACGAGCATAGCTGGTTGCATAGGTATCATAACTGATAGTTCCTGTAGGCATATTATATCGTCCTGCCTCCGTGCCGTTTACATATACTACGAATCCGTCGTCAGCAATCCAGTCGAGTTGATATGTATTATTTGCTGACACATTACTTAGAGTGAATTTCTTACGCAGATAATAGGTCGGCAAATAGCCCTGTGTTGTAGTAACTATTTCCGGATGCTGATTGTTATAGTCGTAACCGATAGGAGTTTCGCCAGACGACCATTGAGTATCGGAGTAGTTCAACGCATTCCATGTTCCACTCAAGCTGCCACCATCATAATACTTCCACTCAGAACCCATTGGGAAGATAGTAGCAGTAACAGAACTGCCTTCTGCTCCCCACCCTGCAAACTTATAACCTGCAGGAGCTTCAGCACGAAGAGTTATAGGGAGGAAGAGCGAGCCACTGAACTTACCTGTTGGAACAGGCTGGTCGTTCAGCAAGATACGTCCCTCTTCTATATTGCTTGAGAGTAAAGCCTTGAAACGAGATTCATCATCGAGCCATAAGAAGTTCTGGAGATGGTCAACCAGCGGAGTCTGACGAGATGCAAAATTATTAATAATATCATTTGCTGTTCCCCACGGATTCACATAGCCTCCTTGAGCAAGTTGGTTAGCACGGTTGTAAATCACATCACTAGTCAAATCAGGAGTAAATACCGAACCTGCCACGAGACAGTATGCATCGACAAACTTCTTGTAGAACTCACCGTTCTGAAGCATATTCATGAAGATGGTAGCGAACTTTATCTCCAAAGTAAGGCGTCGGCCCTCTATACTCTGATTCTTTGAATAATCATAACCATGAAGAGTATCGAACTGATAATTCTGTTTCTGCCAGAATGTATAGAACGGCGTTGAAGTAGAAAGAGCACCATCAAGGTCGAAGAATACGAAGTGGAATTTTCCATCTTCCACACTACGGAAGCCTTTCACGTTGTTCTGTGGCCAGTCCCAGTTTCCAATATAGAATTGGATAGCCATATAGTTGATATAGTTATCCATATCAACTAAGTTGGAAATCTCCGAATATACAGATTCATCAGCAGCATTTTGAGAAAGGTCGTACCAACGCTGGAAACTTTCCTCTGTACCACGCATTTGCACATAACCTGAGTCTGGACAAATCTCAAACTGATCAATCAGGTCGGTATCGTAACCATAGTTGCTGTATGCATAATCCTTATTGTTTGGTTCACGCATATTAAGTACAGCATATGGAGAACCATTGATAAACACATGAACAGGTTTCCACGACTGATAGTCAGCATAGATACCACTCTTCTCAATAACGCCCTGAATGCCTGCATCCTTTATACGTGCAGAAGTGTCGTTTCCGCCATTACGTATCTGAAGAGTTTTGTGTTTCAAGTATGGTTTTCCGGCGAAGAACTGATAGTCAAAGCTGTTCAGCAGGTCGTAGGTTTTCTTTGCCTTAAGCTTGAATGCGTGAGGATTCCATGCACGACTCCAACCGCCGCAAGTTGCGAAATCGCACTCTTGGCTTACCACACACTCACCTTGGGTGGTGATATACTCAAAGTTTACAGGACGATCCCAATCCATATTCCAGTTGCAAGCATCGGTCTGTCCGTTACCTGGGCGTCCGTTCGAACTCTTCGAGAAAACTCCATAGGTAGCTCCCCAGATGTTGCGATTGTCTGTAACAATAGAAATAATCGGGAATGGCTCGTTGCCGTTGTTCTCTATATAAGAACGAGTAACTACAGTACTTGGCAACTTACCTTCCTGGAAGAGGCGGAAGCGGTAGCAAGTAGTGGCATCGACAGTAAAGACACCTGTTTCAGATATGCTGCCGTTCTTAAGTGTTGGAGCAGTTCCATCGGTTGTATAGCGAAGAGTTGTTCCTTCAGGTATAGTCACCCTTATGGTAAGAGGACTATCAAACAGTTGTGCTGGAGTATCCACTACCGGAGCCGCCAACTGAGAAGTAGCATATTCGCCGTCCACATTGCTTTCTCCTGGTGTAGGATTGCCTGCAATAGCCCACAGGTCTCCGCCATCGGTAATGCGTGCATAAGACATACGACTTATCGGAGCAGGATAGGTTTGCTGAGCAAGTATCTGCTCTCCGTCGGAAAGGATGATTGTACCGCCTTTTGAGTTCAATTCATCATCAATCTGGCGATAACTTGCCTTTGTCCACACCTCATGATGGTCGAAGTTTAGTATAGCAAAACCATGAGCTGGCAAAACGCCATAGTCGTCAACCAATTTATGCTTTTTCAGATTATTAGCATCATCCGTTACATATAGGCCGCCCAACGAAACTGTTGTATTCGACGGATTGTAGAGTTCTACCCAAGGTCCGTAGTTGAACGAAGGATCAAGATATACATCCACATTATACACCATGATTTCGTTGATAAGAACGTTTTCGGAAGTTATATCATTTGCCACAACAAGAATTTCGCAAGTAGCAGATTTCTCCGAACCATCTGTTGTAGAAGCAGTAACCACAGCCCTACCTGTGCCTACAGCCGTAACCAATCCGTTGGCATCAACCTTAACAACACTTTCATCTGACGAAGTCCATTCCAGTTTACGGAAACAAGCCACAGCAGGCAGGATTGTTGCTGTAAGTTGCAAAGTTTCGCTGTTGACAAGCTGTGCCGAGGTCTGAGACAGAGTAAGACTCGTGATGAGTTTTACAGAACAATAGCACTCGAGTTTCCAGTTATCAAGACAAGTCCAGTCTCCATCCAGTCCTTGTTCTTTCTTGATTCCAATAGTCAGCAGTCCGTCGCTGGCAACATTTATATCCTCTACCATATTTTGGTAGTAACCCTGATTGAACCAAGCATCGGCAGCAGCCATATTGTTTGGCACATAATAATATGTATGTTCGTCCTGATTGTAGAAAGAAGCAGTTGCTCCACCATAATTTGTCTTACTCAGTCCCGATGCAAGTGGCACAATAGGAGAAGAGTAAGTATCTTTTGTTGACACAGCATAAAGCTGAGCATACTGATAGCCTGCATAGTCCCCACTATTGAACAGATTATAGTCGTTAGCAGAACTACCCATTCGATAGAAAGCATTCAGGCTCAGGCGGAATTTTCCTGCTGGCAGTCCTTTCACCGGCTGATATGTGTCGTACAGAGTATTATAATGTTCTGCATTTTCCTTAGGATTTGCACCACCATAGGCAGTACCTTCCCAACCTGTTTTACGATCATTCCCGTCGAATCTCGGATTAATAATATAATCGTCAGTAACATCTACCCAAGACTTATCAGAAGAGATATTATTATAAACAGTTATCTTCACACTTGCAGAAATGCCTGACATATCAGTTGTAGTAGCTGTAATCACAGCTTTACCACCTTTTACACCTGTTACTACTCCATCGGCATCTACTGTGGCTACATCCTCGGCAGAGGAAGTCCACTTCAGATTTTTGTTTGTAGCATTCTCCGGCAGTATGTTTGGATTCAGAGCCAGAGTTTTTCCCTTTGCTACAGTCATTATCTTTTTGTCAAACGACAAACTGGTGATACGAACTACTTCCTGTTCCTCGTAATACTCCAGTTTCCAGTTGTCAAGACAAGTCCAATCTTCCCTGATTACATCTTCCTTGAAAATACCAATCGTCAACAGGCCGTCTTCATCGACCTCACACTCCACAGAGTTCTTGTAATATCCAGCTTCAAACCAAGCATTTGCAGCAGCCATATTGTTTGGAATGACTAAACCATCGCCAACAGCGCTTGTTCCTCCGCCCAGACTCTGACTCAATGCGGCACTTGAAGCACATACCATAGGCACATCGTAATAGTTCGATGTAGTACGAGCAAAAACAGTAGCAATCTGCGATTCTGAGTAATCCCCACTAGAATAGAGGGAATAGTCATTAGCAGAAGTGCCCATGCGGTAAAATGCCTGAACACTAACTCGATACTTACCAGGAGTCAGTCCAAAAAGCTTCTGATATGTATCGTAGGCTTTATAGTAATGTTCAGCATTGTTCACAGCTCCGTTTCCACTCAGAGCTGTTCCCTCCCAATTCGCATAACTGTTCCCATCGAAACGAGGATTCTTTACAAAAGCATCCGTAACGTCGACCCATTGTCCGGCAAACGCACAAACAGACTGCACAAACAGAAGTGCAAACAGAGTCAGAATTCTGCATTGTTTACGTATGATGGTGGAAGATGTTTTCATAGTTGTATGTATCAAAAGAAAGTAAAAGATTAGTTATTACGCCGCAAAGTTACAGATAAGAATATAAAAATCACGAATAAAAGTGTTTTTTTATTCAAATTTCTTTTCCACCTTGCCAAGAAATATCTTTTACCCTACTAAGTGTTTTCTTTTACTTCACTAGGTATTTTCTATTACTACGCCAGGAATTTTCTTTTTCCTAACTGACAAATCTATGTTCATAACTTATGAACACATGTTCACGGCTTATGAACTTATGTTCATAACTTGTGAACACATGTTCACAACCCGTGAACATAGAATCTCTAACGAAGAAAAAAAGAATGCTCAGCACTCGGCTGAGCATTCTCTATATTTAAACTGTAATCTGTTGATTAGAAGTTGTAGTAAACACCGAACTTGATAGTTGTGTTGTCAACACCAATTCCGAATACGTTACCCTTACCTGCATTCTTAGACTTCCAAGAATAACCAAGCATACCGAGCTGAGCTACGAAGTCAACCTTCTCAGAAGCTGAGAGCTTAACACCTGGCTTGATACCAATCTGCCAAACATTACCACGGCTGTTGTTCAAGAATGCTGTTCCGAAACCACCATCAAGGAAGAATGAAGCGATACCAGTCTTAGCGAATACGAAACGAGCATATGGAGCAAGGATGAATGCACTGCTAGACTTAGCATTCTTAGTATACTGAGCTGCATAGCCAGTTTCATCGAAGTCACCATTATTAGTAGTGAAACCGATACCGAGACCTACACCCCACTTTTCGTTGAACATGTAACCAACTTCAGGAGCGATAGTGAATTTAGAGATGTTGTCACCGCCTTCTGCCTGCTTAGAAGACTGGAAACCAATCTGACCACCTACATAAACCTGTGCGTTTGCACTGAGTGAAGCAACTGCTACGAGAGCAGCAAGAATAACCTTCTTCATAATCTAAATAATTTTAAGTTAATAATAAAATCTTAATTTAAACTGGAGGTATAACACCTCTTCGTTTTATTTTTCGACGCAAAGTTAAGACGTTTAGCAAACACCGACCAAATTTTTAACAAAAAAAAATCATTGTGCACGCCTTTTTTTTTAATTTTAACCTATAAAGACTACTTAATACTCCTTTTAGTGTCGTTTTAGGGCTATTTTTTTATGATTTCTTGTGCATAGAGATTTACTTCACCCCCAAAACAATTAAATTCAGAAAAAACACTTACACATTATTTATATATATAAGGAAAAAGTGTGCCAACCCTATAGGCGTTCTCCACAATGTTTGCAATAGTTGGCATCAAGATCCGTTTTTTCATTACAACGAGGGCATCTACCATTCTTGCCTTTCTTGCGGGTTTCATCAATCATAGTAGCACTAACAATACCTGTTGGCACAGCAATGATGGTGTAACCGAGAATCATTACAAGACCAGAAAGCAGGCGTCCGATTCCCGTTACTGGAGTAATGTCGCCATAACCCACAGTAGTAAGTGTGACTATTGCCCAGTATATGCTGGAAGGAATATCTGTAAACTGAGTGTTTGGTAGCTGACCTTCAATCATATACATAATTGTTCCGATTATGGTAACGAGCACAATGACGAAGAGGAAATAAACGAGTATTTTGTTAAGACTGCGTTTGATACTTTCCAACAAAAGATATCCTTCGTTGATGAAGACAAAGAGTTTCAATACACGGAAAATACGAATGAGTCGGAAAGTTCGCAAGATGAACATATACTTTGCCGAAGGCAGCAGAAAACCAAGATAGAGCGGAAGAGTAGCCAGAAGGTCAATGATTCCGAAGAAACTGAGTACATAATCCCTCTTTACTGGCGAACAATAAACTCGAAGAATATATTCAATTGTGAAAAAGCCCGTAAGAGTGTATTCCATAATTGTAAGGATATCCTTATAAACACCAGCAACTCGAGGCATACTTTCAACAAATGCAACAATAAGACTAAGCACTATAGCTATCATTACAGCAAGGTCGAACCCGCGAGAAGGAGCATCATCCGACTCGAATATAATATGCCACAAACGGGGCTTGTCTTTCAACAAAGCAAATAACTTTTTCATAGCGAAACGTATTTATGCAGCAAAATTAGAGATAATTCCATAAATAACGAAATAGCAAAAAGCAAAATAATCTTGACAGACTATGATTTTCCACATTTTTATATACCTTTGCAAAAACAAAATAAAACAAACATGAAGAAACTATTCTTTTTAGCAGTCGCCATGATGGCTGCAGTAGCAACATCTGCAAAAATGAGTTATACTGTGGAGATTGACACAGTAGGCAAGTATCTGAACGTAAAACTTCAGTATGTGGCATCGGATAAAGGACAACAGAAAGTGGAACTCCAAATGCCTATTTGGGCACCAGGATACTACGATGTCCTCAATTATCCGAAGTATGTAACTGACTTCAAGGCTACTAAAACCAACGGAACAGCCCTGACTTGGAGCAAGTACCGCAAAAGCACCTGGATTGTAAATATGGCTGGAGCAGATACAATTCTTGTAAGCTATCGCACTTATGCCAATGTAATGGATGTAGCAGACAGTCGCATTCGTCCCGAAGGAGCCTTTATTGCAGGAAACGGAACATTCATGTACGAACAGGGACACAAGTACGAACCTTTAGAGGTAAGCTACATCATACCAGACAATTGGAAATATGTCAGCACAGGACTGAAAGCCGAGAAAGGAACAAAATGCAAATTCATCGTTCCCGACTTCGACATACTTTACGACTCCCCTATCCTCTTCGGCAACCACTTCGTAGAGAAATTTACCCACAACGGACATGAATACGAATTTGCATTCGACCCAGGCGACGACTATGAAGGTTCCACATTCAAGAAGGACTTCATAGCAATGGTCGATGCTGCAACAGAAATAATGAAAGAAGTGCCCTACGACAACTACTGCATCATCAACATGGAAGGCGTAGGTGGCGGACTAGAACACCTGAATTCTCAGGCTGACTATAGCAGCGGACGATTTACAACAAAGAGCCGTGCAGATTATATTCGCGAACTCGACTTCATAGCTCACGAATATTTTCATCTGTATAATGTAAAACGCATTCGCCCAATAGAACTCGGTCCGTTCGACTATTCTCAAGAAGCATTCACCCCACTCCTGTGGTTTAGCGAAGGTTTCACAAGCTACTACTCAGCACAGATGCTGCGACGCGGAAAAATCATCACAACAGAAGAACTGCTTGGCATTTACTCCCGATACATCCACGACATCGAGATATATGAAGGACACAAGCACATGACTCTGCGTCAGAGCAGTTACGACATCTGGCTCGACTTCATGGGCGACAAAGGAAACCACCGAGATGTAGCTTTCTCTTATTATAACAAAGGCTCATACATGGGACTTCTCTTCGACGCAAAGATAAGAACAACAACAAAGAATGAGCGTTCTCTCGACGACTTCATGCGTTTGCTCTACAACCGCTACTATAAGGAGTTGCAACGAGGATTCACAGAGGAAGAATTCTGGCAGGCACTTCAGGAAATAATGGGAACTACTCAAGAGGCTACCGATGCCACTGCCCTACTACGCAGATATGTAGATACAACTGACGACATCGACTACGATGCTCTGCTCAACCCAATAGGAATCGTGCTTAACCACGAAACCTGGCAACTATCACTTATGGAAAAGCCTTCAAAGCAAGTAGCCAAGATGCGTAAAGCTCTCATAGGAGAATAAAAACAAGAGATAAAATTTGCTTATTAACGTAATTAGTCATACCTTTGCACCCGCTTTTGCCCCGGTGGCGGAATTGGTAGACGCGTTGGTCTCAAACACCAATATCGCAAGATGTGCCGGTTCGAGCCCGGCCCGGGGTACTAAGAAAAGAGTGGAGAAGTCTGACGACTTCCCCACTCTTCCTTATTTAACTAATCTTTCTTTTATAAAAAACTAACTATATATTTATTTCACAATAAATTTCTTTCCATTTTTAATGTAGATGCCAGGAGCAGTAGGATTCTCCACCTGACGACCACTTAAATCATATACCTTATCATCACCACCTGTATTCTGTTTATTCTCATCAACTGTCACATCTAGAATTGCTGTAACAAGAGGTACTTCATTGAAGTCCATACCAGTTCCCAAGAAGTAGTCTCCGATATGATTAGGCTGATTATAACCAACTTGTTGGTGTATAGTCTGCATATAGTAGTTATGATCACTCATCAGATATGGTAACATATAATCACTTGGATACCAAGTAGAGAATATCTTTATATCAGTAAGATGATCTGCACTTGGATAAATAACTTCCTCGCGCCAGTCACCCAAGAAATCACCATACCATCCTGGATTACCCTTAGTTCCGTTGTTGTAACCTATATCATAGCGATAAACTGTGAAAGTACGTCCATAAGGAATACTGTTTATTATGTTCTCGTTAAGAGTTTGACGAGTAAGAGAGCCATCGAACCAAATTGCCATATTGCAAGAATTAGCCTTGACGCGGTTATTATTTGAGTCGTACAACTCGACACCTGCTTGAGAGAATAGTTCGTTACCATACATCAGAAACTCACAACCAGTTGAATTTGGGTATAGGTCAGATACAAGACAGCGTCCCATATCATTATCAGAAGTTCCTACTTTTTTCCAAATAGTAGAACCGTCTTTTGCATCATGCAGAGCCACCTGAGTCTTACCACTCTCAAGACAATGATAAACTTGCATTCCTTCGCGATCAGTTAGGAACTTACCTACATGGTTTGCGTCACCATGTCCCAAGCCAGTACTCCAAAGTCCAGTTCCGTCATTATCGAAAGCACAAGAACCGTACATAACCTCATCCTTACCATCTCCATCAAGATCTGTAACATTGAAAGCATGATTACCTTGTCCGGCATAAGCACTATTCAGTTTCCCGTCTTTATTTTTATCTCTTCCGCCCGATTCGCTAGTGTCAAATTTCCACATACGAGTAAGCGAGCACTCAAGTCCCCTTGTACCATCTGGAGTGCGACTAAATTCCCAACCTTCAACTACTATACGACCATAAACTCCTCGTCCTAGGAAAACTTGCATTCCCTCTCCTGTAAAGGATGCGACTCCAAGACGAAGTGAGTTAGCACGTTTCCAATAGTTGTCTCCCCATGATTCACTATTTGCCTTATAGTTTGCCACCCATTGCGAAGGAGTCTGTCCTTCAGGACCACGAGCTATAAAATTATTTCTAGCCAGTTCTTTTCCTGTTTTACCATCTACGACAGAGAAGAACTCAGGGCCACCATATCCATTATTACTATCACCTGTGTAGTGTCCAGGCCAACGATCACGATAGTCAGTAACCCCATCACCATCAGTATCACCAATTTCTGTACCATCTCCAAAAACAGTTCCTTCGCCTGTCTTTGTTACAAATTCGCAGATTCCATCGCCATCAAGGTCAGCAACAGCAAAGTTAGAACTGTTTCCAAGTATAATATTCGGCCCCGACATAATGCGCCAAAGCAACGAACCATCCATCTTGTAAGCATCCCAGATAACAGTATGACGGGCACGTCTGTCCGATGAGCCTGCACCAGTTCCGTCACTAATACATTCTCCATTATCATTATAAACCGAAAGCAAGCGCTTGACAACAACTTCCATTTCTCCATCACCATCCAAATCACCTACACTACAATCATTTGCCTGATACTTAATGTATGTGGTCTGACTGCACACATCCTCTGTTGACTTCAAAGGAATAGACAGGTATGGGAGTTTCTCGGAATAAAGCCTGGAATCAATCACTACTGAATCCAAAGCTATTGCCTTCAAGATTGCACGTTTATCTCCAGATACAGAAGCGGGAGCTTTATCTAAACCTAACTGAATATAAAAATCTTCGCTTAGAAGATAATATACTGTTTTAGCCGATGGAACCGTACTTAGTTGGTAGTTGGTAGCATTGACGGCTTTAGTTCCCTCACGCATAATGTAATTAGCATTGATTCCGCCTTTATACAGATAGAACTTAGTATCCCAGTTGTCTGTTGGTAGCATTCGCCAGGAAAGGAGCAACTTTCCTGTATGAGTTTTATAATCACCAAGTGAGGCATCACTTTTGTTCATAATTGAAGCCCACATCTTGCGCTCTCCATTAGTAGTTGCAGAAATGCTTGTAGTAACTAAAAGTCCTACAAGAGCAAGAAGAATAAAACGTACTTTAGTTTTCATAATATCGATTGCTAGTTTTTTTCTGATGCAAAGATATTACGTTTTGTATATTACAAAAGTCAGAATTCGTACCAAAAGACACGAAAAAATGTAACAATATTAATTATACGGGCTTTGCAGATGAGTATCAGTTGCGAAAATCTTTTGGCAGGACTCCGTATTTCTTTTTGAAGCAAACAGAGAAGTATCGAGGTGAAGAGAATCCGACTTTTTCTGAGATTTCAACAACAGACAGAGCAGTTGACCTAAGCAATTTTGCAGCTTTATCCAAACGATATGAGCGAAGAAGTTCAGAAGGAGTCTGACCAGACGCAGCATATATCTTACGATATAGCGTCATGCGACTCATACACATATCACTTGCGAATTCATCGACAGAATAGTCCTCATTTGCAATATTCTTCTCTATGGCTACAATAGCTTTTTGCAGCAGCTGATCGTTAAAGACAGAAACTTCTCCTGGCTTATTATCATCCATTTCATCGGGAGAAACATCTTCCTCCTCATCTTGCATCGTGTCAGTTTCATACTCCTCTACCTTCTTCTCTAGTTCATGATATACACCAAGCAGATTTTCAAAACGCAAACGACGTTCATGCATTTCCCGATTAAATCGCCAAATACCATAAATCAGCAAAAGCACCAAAATGGTATATATAACATAAGCCCACCAACTCTCCCACCATGCAGGCAAACGACGAATTGTCATTAGCTCCACTGGTTCACTCCAATTACCGAACGCATCAGTAGTCATCACCCATATCTTGTATGTACCTTTAGCTACTTTCTGCATATGAATTTCATTGTCGCCACGCTTAAGTTTTACCCATTCTTTGTTCACGCCCTCTATCTTAAACATAAACTCACTATTCTCTGCTTTCAGATAGTCGAAACTGGTAAGACTAATAGAAACGTAGTCAGAGGAGTCAGCAGGAATTACAATCTCATTCTGTCCATAATTCGCGATGAAACGTTTATTCCCATAAGAATACTCACTTACAGCAATTTTTACATATTTACTTGACTCGTTTATATTGGACGAGGACTTAACACGGGCTATGCCGCCAACGCCACAGATTGTAACACCACCTTCAGAGGTAGAAATATTCTCGAAAGCATGCATACCTAACTGGTTATCGTTGGCATATATAGTTCTGACAGCTCCTGTAGTCACATCTGTCTCCCTTACGAAATTCTTCGACATAAGCCACAAATGATCCAATTCATCGAAGACAAGTTTCTGTATAGCCTCACCATTAGCTGTAGCAAACTGAGGACACTCAATAGCCTGTCCCTTTTCTATTCTGTACAACTTGCCGATATTGCTTGAAGCCCATACTGCGCCAGAAGCAGACACAGCGATATCACTAAACCTGTAATCATTCGGTACAAACACTTCCACGTCCTGCATATTCTTATCCAAACGTAAAATTCCTTTCGTATATGTAAGCAGGAACAACGAATTCATATCTACCGATTCGCAGATTTTGAAAATCCATCCTAAAGAATCACATATAACCCGTGGATCTCCTGTGCCGTTGCTAACTGCCAGAGTTCCATTCTTTCCTCCAATGTACAACAGTCTATCGGCTTCTGAATAGAGCAAAGCATTCGCATTGAATCCAAGTCTTCCCCAATACTGAGAATCAAAGTCGGAAGCTGTTCTGCTTATATCATATATACGTCGGTCTTTATTCACAACAAACACATGTCCATTCGGAGCAGAAGCTATTACAGCAGTATCGGAATAGGACGTTAGTTTCTCACTATTATCCTTAACAAAATCATAGCAGGATACACCACCGTTTTCCCTCAGGAACCAGGCATTTTTACCTGCATCTACCACAGCAGTAATGACTGGCAGACCGAAAGTTCCATCGTTAACTGTAATTTTTCTTGAATCTATTCTATTGTTCGAATGACAGATGGCAAACGTATTGACTGAATAACCCGGAACCCACGGATTCTCAAACCTATCTTCAATCATTTTACCTATAACCATAGGCATGTGCAGTTGGTCATCATAGAGGGTTTCCATCTCTTCAAGTCCATTCTCGAAGAAACCATAACACTGTACTCCCTGATTATATGTTGTAGCCCAAAGGATGCCACGTCGGTTATCGAGCAGAAGACTGGCAATGAACCCTTCTCTTATCGGAGACTGTTCAACACTTTCTCCATTCTCTTTTACAATATAAATACCGCTTCCCCAGGTTCCGACGTAATAGCAATTCTGCAAGGTATCTTCCACGATACAAAAGGCATTCAAGCCGCTCATTGCATCAATCGGTTTGAAATTCTTCTCACCGGATTTCATTCGCAGCAGTTCACCCTTCCACTGTGCCACCCAGACAGTATTATGACTATCTACATATATATCATTGGTAGTACGTGGAGAATCACCCTGCATCGATTCATACGTACCCAACATTGTTCCGTCGGAAGCCAGATGATATATATGCGAACTTGACACCGTCCAGATTGTACCATCCTTAGCACAAGCCAAATCCGACATTCGTCTATGTGCCAGCTCTTCATTAGCTACTGAAATACTGTAAGAATGCTTATCAAGGATATAAAGTCCCTCTCGAGTACCGAACCAAATACGCTGATTGCCCGCATCGACCATACACAACACATCAGGATTACACATAATCTCGGGTGCAGCATTATATCCGAAGGTCATAATCTGATAACCATCGTCGCGACAAAGTCCTGCCTGATTAGTTCCATACCACATATACCCTTCTTCGTCTTGAAGAAGACAGTTCACACCAGCCACAGGCAGTCGGTCGTACGACGGCACCTGTGTAATAGAGAACTGCTGTGCATTTGCTAATATACTGAATGCAAACAGACAAATATAAAAAAGGTAATGTTTAAGGTTTTTCATAGTACATGGCGTGTAATATTATATGTAAGTGTAAAGCTATCAGAGTTTGGTTTCTCCTTCCACAAAGTTCTCCACCGATAAGTGTTCTCCATCCCATTCAGCATAGGTAAAGAGTGACATCCATTCGCCCAGTATGACGAGTCTGGAATCTTTGTTTAGCATCAGATCCAAATCAATATGCCTGTGTCCGAAGAGGAAATAGTTTATCGTGGGGTGCGATTGCAGATAATGTTTAGCATACAGTACAAGTCCCTCTTTATCCTCACCCATGTATGGTGCTTCTTCAAAGTCAAAACTTTCATATCCCACCAGGTTTTTCACTTCGCCATCAAACTGCGGCACATCAGACTTGATACGTTTCATGCGGGAATGCTTTGCCCAGTTCCGTCCGAAAGGTATGAAGATATCAGGATGCCACAACGATGCCAACTTACGCATTGTTTTACTATGAAAAAAGGCAAACAGCAGACGCGTCTTCCAATTTCGGTCACGATAGTCCAGACCATCGCCATGAGCCAGATAGAACACCTTTCCATTAAGTTCTATCGTTGTTGGTTCGCGATGGATAATCACTCCGCACTCAGTACTTAGGTAGTCCAATGTCCACATGTCGTGGTTTCCGGTAAAGAAATGCACTTCCACTCCGTTATCTGTGAGTTCGGACAATTTTCCAAGGAATCGGGTAAAACCGCGTGGCACTACCGACTTATATTCAAACCAGAAGTCGAACATATCGCCAAGCATATACACAGCCTCAGCTTTATCCTTAATCTGGTCAAGGAAATTCACCAACCTGCGTTCCTGCGTGCGATTATGTTTTAAAGCTAACGAACCAAGGTGGGCATCAGATATAAAGTAGATATTCTTCATTTAGGCGAGTTGAAAATTGAGAATTGGAAATTGGAAATTGACAGTTGATAATTTACATGAAACCGAGGTCGAGTTTAGCCTCTTCGGTCATCATATCCTTATTCCATTCTGGTTCGAACACTACCTCCACGTTCACATTGTTCACACCATGAATAGAACCAAGTTTCTGGTTTATGTCCTCAATTATAAAATCGGCAGCAGGACAGTTCGGTGCAGTGAACGTCATATCAATATTGATGTCGAACAACTTCTCGTCTTCGGGCTTTTCTGTATCCACCACATCAATCTTGTATATCATTCCCAGGTCATACACATTAACAGGAATCTCGGGGTCGAACACGCTCTTCAGCATTTCGATGGTACTGTCTTCTATACTTGCCTTTGTTATTTCAGATTTTTCCATTTTCAGCATAACTATAATAATCGCCATCAGTAACGATGACGTGGTCAATCATTCTAATATTCATTACTTCTCCAACACGTTTCACCCTTTGGGTCAGGTCGTTGTCCGCCACACTTGGACGCGGAGAACCGCTAGGGTGATTATGCACGAGAACGAAACATGTAGCTCCAGCCAGAAGAGCATATTTCATTATCTGCCGGGGATCTACTGCTGTTTCCGATATACCTCCGCGACTCAGGTTCACACAGCGAATCAGTCGCATACTGTTGTTGAGCAGCAAAGCCCAACTCTGTTCATGATCCAAGTCCTGTATCTTAGGCTGCATATAACTGCATATCACGGCACTGTTTGCAAACACCTGCTTATCCGACACCTTCTCTTCCAGCCTTCGTCGGCCTATCTCCGCTGCAGCAACAATACTCAGTGCCCTAGCCTCGCCTATTCCTCGATACTGCATAAGGTCATCGACCGTCATGCGACTCAGGTTTACGAGGCTATCCTCGCAGTCCGACATGATATTCTTCATCAGTTCCACAGCAGTCTGAGTCGTCGTACCGCCACCGATGATTACAGCCAGCAGTTCCGATACAGTCAGTGCTTCGGCACCTTTCTCAAGTAACTTCTCTCTTGGGCGTTCCTTCTCCGCCATATCCTTGATGGTGATGTGTTTCCGTCTGGGTTCCATCACCATGCCCTCATCATATATATCACCTGGCTTAGTCATAGAAGTTCTTTTCAAACGCAGTAAACTCATCCTTTCCCAATACACAGCGCAACCACCAAGCCTTCAGGAATCCGAATCCATAGCCCATCAGTTGCAGGAACGATGCTATGACAGAGTAATATCCTATCACCACACTTTTTGTACGTAGTGTGGAATCACAGAAAATCAAAAGTATGTACAGTATTATCGGCAAGAGAGGAATGCAAAAGTACTGTTTCTCGGGGAAAGCGAATCGCAACAACAGAGCACATACAATCAGCGCAATGACTCCTACCGTGAACACCATAGGCAGCATATGAACGAGTTTCATTGTGCCCGGATGACGTTTCTCAAGGTTAATTCTGGCAATACCCGAGTTGAATACTTGCTTGAAGAACTTGTCGAAGTCAGTTCTGCGCTTATGCCACACCCAAGCCTCAGGAAACAAGCGTGAGGTATATCCAGCCTCGACAATTCTATAACTGAAATCGATGTCCTCGCCGAATCGCATCTTGCTGAAACCGCCCAATTCGTCATATACGGCACGTCTGATACCCATATTGAACGAACGCGGATAGAACTTATCCATCTTCTTCTTACCGCCACGAATGCCTCCAGTGGTAAAGAACGAGGTCATCGAGTAGTTTATAGCCTTCTGAATGGGTGTAAACGAATCGTGTGCGGCATCGGGACCGCCAAACGCATCACATGGCTGACGTCTGAGTTCATCATCGACCGCAGCCATATAGCCTTGTGGTAATACGCAGTCGCTATCGAGTATCAGCACGTATTCTCCTTGCGAATGGCTCACTCCGTAATTGCGGGCAGGACCGGGACCGCCATTTTCCTTCTCGAGATAATTTATCTGAAGACGGGAAGCATACTTATCCACAACATCCTTGCATGTCACCTTCGAACCATCCTCCACTACCACGACCTCAAAATCCTTCAGAGTCTGGCCAACGAGACTTTCGAGCAGTTCGCTGACTTCGTCCGGACGGTTATACACCGGTATTACAACACTATACTTCATATGGTCCTTTCTCTGTTTTTATTCAAAATAGAATGTAAGCACTATCATCTTGCTGCGCCCCTTGTCCACCGACTGCGTGAAAATCAGTTGCGAACTGTCCGTCACGTCGCTTCTGTCCTTGTCGATTATATTCATCAGTCCGTAGCAGAACTTTATTTCAGGGATGAACTTAAACCAAGGCGAATAGAAATCGCAACCGAAACCGACTTCGAGGTAGCAGTCGAACCTCTTCAGCAACAACTGTTTCTGTTTCTTCACCGTAAGGTCCACCATCGGATTCACACCAACCATTGCATAGGGGCGGTAGTTGTTGAAACGCTCCGCAGAGAATTTCAGGTCTAACGGCAGGGATATATATGTCGATTTGATAGACTGATACTGGCGTTCGTTATTCTTCGCATTTCTGAACGTCACATTCTTTGTTCCGAAGTGCATTGTCGGAATCAGACGCAGAGCCAGATGCTTAGTCAGATACAGTTCTCCGAGGATACCTACGGAAAAACCGGGTTCGAAGTTTGGCACCTCAGTAAACCACTGGTTGCCTGCCGCATCAGTATATCCGTTTTGCTTCAGTTCCAAGTCCTGCATGTGTATGCCGGCAAGGAAACCATAGTGGAAGCGTCGCTGGTCTATATACGGTCTGTTCATCACAGTTCGTCGCTGCGCCTGGATTGTTCCGAAGCTCATCGTCAGCAACATTATCAGGCAGACCGTCTTTAAATAATTATAATGTATTAATTTCATTTACGTTGCAAAGGTAAGAGTATGTGATTGAATAGCAAAATTTATTTTAGCTTTTGCCCCTTCTGAATAATAGAAACGTATAAATCTTCAAAAAATTGCCTTGTTTAGTTGACGGGGCAATGAAAAAGACGTACCTTCGCGAAGAGAATTGAAAATTGAAATTATATGAAACTTACAGTCATTGGCGCTGGCAACATGGGCGGCGCACTTATCAAAGGCTGGGCTAAGTCCGGCAAAGTTGAAAACATTACTATTGCAGACAAGAACGAGGCTCTGCTCAAGCAGTTTAAATCGGAGTATCCTAAAATCAACACGACTACCGACAACATAATAGCCGTGAAGGGTGCCGACGTGGTAGTTCTCGTTGTAAAACCATGGCTCATGAAGCTCGTGCTCGGTGAAATACGTTCTGTACTCGACCTCAGTCGTCAGATTATCGTCAGCGACGCAGCTAACTTCACCA
>JAEEGJ010007936.1_pt1 | contig 29768 bp, 18 predicted proteins | sample 8958761 | NCBI WGS metagenome assembly JAEEGJ01 (sample SAMN16246546, study PRJNA631951) | gut metagenome | biome: gut microbiome; feature: rumen; material: RS-attached | host: Bos | place: Iran: Karaj | collected 2018-10
TATAGATCGTTTTGGTCAAGAGTCCCCAAAGGTAAATATAAACACCATAGTTGTTGAAGAGTCTATTCTTGAAGATATTTATGAAAGATTGTTGAATCGAATTGGTATTTTCCGTGAGTCTATTGGAGACCTGGAAGCTATATTGGATTCTACAATGAAGACAGAGGATGGAAAAACAATTACTATACAGGACGCATTAAAAAACATGGAACGCGATTTCTATTCCGATAAATTGACACCAGAGGAGGTCGAAAGAAAACAAAAGGAAATAGAAAGAGCAATTGAAAACGAGAAGTTGAATCTGAAGAAGATTGAAGAAGGATTGACTAATGCATTAACTAATGATTCTTATTTCAGAGATGAAATAAATAAAATTATCAACAACAATGCTTATGTCACAAGCTACGAACTATATCATTTTGTTATTCAAATTATCAAGGAATATTTGACAACTTGCGAGCTTGTTCCTTCTGAATCACCTGAAATTTACATCCTTCGTATTCCAAAGAGTGACCCAAAAGTTGTAAAGCGTTTTCTTGAACAATATCAACCAGCTGATTCCGATAGTAAAAAACTGTTCAGAAGATATATCACGGAGATAGAAGATGAACTAGAACTCCGTATGACTTTTGACCAGGAGAAAGCATTTAAAGAGAAGAGGCTTACTTTCATCAATATATATCATCCTATCATAAAAGCAGGAGTAAGATATTTTGAATCGAAGCGAGATAAGACTCAATGTACATTCTTCTTCCAACTCAAATCAAATCATTTACCAGATGAAGTGAAAATGGGTTTATACATGCTTGCTATATATAAAATATCCGTTTCTCGAACACAATTTGAGAAAGAAGTTACGACGGAGTCTTTGTATCCAATTCTTTTTGATGTCTCTAATAGATGTCTGATTGAAGATCATAGTCTGGCAGAAACATTTATGGGTCGTGCTCAGGTAGATGGTCAATATGCTCCACTTGAAGAGTCTAATCGGTTAGATAAGGATTTGATTGATGACTTACGATACGACTTTAATGATAGTGTAAATACATATGTATGGGAACATCGAAAAGAAATGCAAACTCGTATAGATAATAACACAAGACTTAGATACCAACAGACTATTCAATTCTATGAAACTCGACAGAAAAGTCTGGAACGGAGTATTGCTAATCAGGAAGTCATTCGTGAATTTGCTTTGACATCTGGAAGTGATGAAGAACTGAGACGTGCAGAAGGTGCTTTGCGTCTGCAAAGAGCTCGTCTGCGTGAATTGATGGAAAGAAAAGAAGCAGATTTAGAAAGAATCAATAGAGATGTTCACTTGAAAGTGACTTCTGAAATCAAATCATTGAATCTTGTACAAGTAATTTAAACTGAACATGAATGACGAGATAAAAATAGGGCTAGATTTTGGAACGCATCAAACTAAGATTTGTATAAAGCGTACTCCAGATGAAGGTAGAGGAGAACCTAACTACGAGTTCTTCCAATTTGAAGATTTGCAAGGAAATAAGCAGTACTTCCTTCCGTCTGTCATCCAGATAAATAATGATGACACACTTTCTTATGGTTATGTTGATAGTAACAGAATGAAAGTCGCGTCAGAGGAACCTACAAAACAGAAGGCTGTTCTCGAAGAGGAATTTACTATAGCTGAAAAGGCAGCAGAAATTTATGAAAAGTATGCTACCAAAGATAACAAGCCTGAGGATGTCGATGTTCTGAGCGAAATGCTTAAAATCAGATTACAAAATATAAAAGCAAGGAATGCAGCCAGAGAAGAAGAAACAGAAAATTTATACCATATCCAGTTGAAAGAATACCGAAATGCAAAGAATATATTCAGATATTTTAAGCAAGCAACGTTTATTGGTGAAGATTGGAATACTATAACTCCTATTCGTAATAAAACATTGTGTATATGGTATTTAGCTTATATCATTTTTCTGTTAGAGCAAAAGTATGGCACAAACTTCTCCATCAATATGGGAATTCCAACAGATGATTCTTCATATGATGTAAAAAAACGTGTGGCTGTATCAATTATTGCTACAGCATATCATTTAGTGGAAGTTGTTTATGAGAATAACTTTGAGAAATTCCTTAATGAAAAATATACGGACTTGTTAGCTAAGACAGAAGACCAAATATATACTCCAGAATTAAAGGAAGAATATTGGATTAATATTTTTCCTGAAGCATACGCTAATTTAACGGCTCTAACATCAAGAGGAAAATTGCCTACAGGAATGAGCCTGACAGCTGATATTGGAGGTGGTACTACAGATATATCTTTCTTTACTATAGAAGAAGGTATGCCAATGATTTATAAGTATTGGTCTATTCCAAGAGGCTTAAATTATGTTGCTGAAAGATCTGGTTTTAATTATGAGGATGGAGGATTTAGATATAAAGCTCAGCAGGATGTAATAGAAAAGTTCAATCGAAAGAAACATGAACTTGTTTACAATCTTATTCGAGATTTATATAAGAAAATAGTAAATGAAACAAGCATTCCAGTCCAAAATCTTAGGGAAGCATTAGACAATAGAATTCTTGTTTACTCAGGTGGAGGAAGCACATTCTCTTTTCTAACCCAACCAATTGATACATTTAAAGATGTAAGATTGATTGATAAGACCATATGGAATGAAGAAAATGTTAAGGATAAAAGCGATGTTTCGCAACTATCCGTTTTGTTAGCTACAGCATATGGTTTATCTGTGTGTGATAATGACGAAGATGTAAAACTTAAAAGCTACTCATCTTTGTTTGCCCACTTACCAAAGAAGGACGACAATACCATTGAAGCAGTAAGTAAAGACCAATGTTAATATGAAAGATATTTCACTATATTCATATTTAAAGAAATATATAGACGACGAATATTATATGAGCGTCCTCTATTATTGTTCTAAGAAAGCTTTCATAGATAGAAAGTTTATACTTCAGGGGATTTCATATTTCTATATTGATGGAAGATATTTTGGGGAACCAATAAGAGTTTTCTCGAAGGGAAATTATAGAACTACAATTCACTCACTCGCATTTTTGTTATCCTTACGTCTATTATCCATAAACAAAGAATATTTAGAACTTTGTAAAGATGATAGTTTGGTATTTATATCAAAACCCAAAGAGACCTTCGAATGGATGAATTATATGACACTTATCATAAACAATTGGGATGATGAAGAGGTAAAAAGTATTTACCATATGATGGAAGATTATTATTATGATGATAAGTTGTCAGAAGAGGAAAAAGAAGACTTTACAAATTCCTTAGTAATTCCTGAATACAAGAAAGAAAAGGAGTTTTATGGGTACTTGGCTCAGCGAACAAAAGGCGTTTCTGAAACTATTATTGGCAACAATGCTTTTGTGGAAGCAGATATTGATAAATATACAGTATCAAAGGATATTGTATATATAGGTAATACTGCATTTGCCTATTGTGAGAATTTGACTTCTCTAGAGTTTGAAGGGAAACCTATGTTTGGTGTATTTCCTATCATAGAATGTACAAACCTTAAACAAATAATTGTACCTGTTGGCTTAAAGGATTATTTCTGCGATTGTTTGCCATATTATATAGGTATTATAGTTGAAGGAGATAATCTTGTTGAAGAAATAGAAACTAAAGATTATGTTGTAGAGGAAGAGTCACATATTGGTACGGATGATAATGAAATAATTAAAGAGAATGCGGAGATTTCTATACTAAAATCTGATGTAGAAATACCTAAACAAGAAGCTACTCCAACTGTAGAACGGAAGGAAGAAAGGGAACCAATTGACTTTAAAATTCTAAATACTGTATTTAATAGGAAAGCTACATCATATAAATATTTCTGGATGATGGCTATTATTTCTTTAGCAAAAGAAAACGGACATCTATCTATTTCATTTGATGACATAACAATTAGGATGGCTTCTATGGCTTGGCCGATTGTATTTGAAGATGAAATCGACTTAGGTCCAAGCGATATGCTAAAAAGATATTTAGAGACGATTGAAAGAAAGACTACTCTTATTAAAACAGCATCATGCAAAGTTGTTGAGAACTATTTGCTACAGCATTATTACTCTCAAGGAATAGATAAGATTCTCGCTCCACTTATGAAGAATGTTCCTTATCGTTTCTTATCTCCTTGGATACCTTATTTCACAGATGGGGATGTAATAAAGAAATCATGCTCAAAAGACTTCAATGGCTTATACGCTCTTCACACAAACTATATCGTTCTTGACGAAGAATGGTGGGAATATATAGAATCCCATTATCAAGATATTTGTGACTTTGCGATGCAATCGTTTATTGAGTATACCAAAAAATTTAATAGCAATTTAAAACTCGTAAAGTTGATGACTGCTGGATGGCCCAATATTACGTCAAAAGCTTAAACTAATAATATTATAAACATTAATATACATACTATGAAATATTGGTTATTAGCATGGAATCCAAAACGACACAAGTGGAATGATTTAAATGGTGAGACACAGTGACAGGTTCGTGTTTCACTCCTTTTCAACTTGCGAAGATAGAGTTTTTTCAATCTATCATATTTTCTTTCAAAAATGTGTTCATGACATCAGAGGTTATTCACTTATTCAGTTATTACTCCTGACATTTAGGTTTTTCGATTTCATAAAATAGAAGAGAGAGAGTAATTATAATTTAATTAATAATTATAATTACTATATATATAGTAAAATTCCTGTTTCAAGTTTTTCCAAAATACAGATGTCAGGAGTAATAAGTGAATAACTGAATAAGTGGACTTATTTTTTTGAAAAATAATTGCTGAAAAACTTGACTTCGCCTCTAAAATTTTGCACCTTCGCAACGTTGCTGCAAAACTCATAAAAAACAACATTTTTGCTACATAACTATAAAACAATTTTTTCATAGTTAAGAAACAAAAATTTCATAGTTATAGAAAAAAACACACGATTGAGAGACACCGGACAGGTACGTGTTTCACTCCAGATTCATGTTCTTTTCAAGATATCAGATTTTACTCTGTTTTTATTTACTATGCGAAGATACAAACTATTTTTTAATACATCTTATTTTTCTTTCAAAAAGTTCCTACTCATTCGAAAATGAATAGGAAATATTTGTGTTCAGAGGGCATTCCCTCATCCCGAAATAAACTATTTTACTTATCATTATAATGCCCTTCAACTTCAACTATCAATACGGTAACAACATCGTCATAGATATCATAGATGATACGATCGTGAGCAGTGATGCGTCGAGACCAAGTAATGTCATTGCAACCTTTCATGGCCTCTGGATGCCCTGTTCCAATTCTAGGATGCTGTTCCAACTCCGGCAGAATCTTATAAAGCTTTTTGAAAGCATCAGGGTTAGACTTCTTCCACTTTTTGATGACTTTCTGAGCATCAACAGAGTAATCAATACTGTAGCTCATAGTTCATCCATCCATTTCTGGGCTGCTGCAGCATTCTCAAAATGCAGTGTCTTACCACCATGATATTCTTTACGAGCTTTTTCTATTTTGGCTTCCAATGCAGGAGTAATAGTCAAGTCATCGTCGTCAATAGGAATGATAGCATATATCTTCCGTCTACCACGATTAATATAAACACGCTCGCCCCCATCTACAAGGTCGAATGAACCTGCCATGTTTTTCCTAAAATCTGAAAAAGATAATGATGTCATAGTCGTTTCCTTTATTACTTTCGGATGCAAAGATACAACATTATTCTCGTCCTTCCAAATAAAAATGTACATATTAATGTACATGTATTCCAAAAACTACAAGTTTTTCTTTAGCTTTTCCGTATTCCTCTTTTAATGCCACAGGGACAGGTGAGTGATGTCTGATGTCTGATGTAAGAGGGAAGAGGAGGGTAGTTAAGAGTTAATAGATAATAGATAATAGTTTTTTTGCACACTATGATGTTTTTGATTTCTCAGATTAGTGTCTTTTTTCCTGTTCATTAATGAAATCGATCCAATTCATTAATGAATACGATTAAATTCATTAATGAACGGTTTTTGAGGGGGCTTTTTCAAAATTGCACACCTTCTACGTGATTGCCAATGAAGGCTGGGATGTAGTCGGCAGTAGAGTGCCAGCCGGGTTTGGATGGCATAGTGTCTGAGATGGTTTTTCCGTTGATTTTAAGATTTTCGAATCGGATGTTTTTTACTTTGCGCTCTGCATCGTATCCGTTGATTACAGACAGGTTGGGAGTAGTGCCTTTGTAGCGGATGCGGCGGAATGTGACGTCCTCCACACTTCTGCCCGGTGCTGTGCAGTATTTCTGGTTAAATCCTACTTTCACCTGAAAGAGGCTGCCCTGATGAATCTGTTCGATGCGTATATTGTCGAACAATACTTTGCGAACAAGGTTGTTGTCGCCACAGTTGATAGCAAGGCATCCCTGATAGTCTATCTGTGGTTCGCTCTGACAGAGTATATCGATGTTTTCATATATGAGATTCTCAATCGTGTCACCTCGTTCTGAGTTTCCATGAATGCCAATGAAGATAGGGTGGGCTACATCAGCCCAGAGGGTGGAGTTCTTCATTCGAATGTTGCGGGTGTTGCCACTGAATCCCTTGCGAGTGGCATAGGCTGTGGTGCAGTCGTCGCTGTTGCGGCAGAATACCCTGTCGTACTCTACATTCTCCGATGCAAACACATTCAGTCCGTCGCCCCAGGAAGGATGGGAGATGGAACGTACATCGTGGAGGCGAACTCCGTTGCTGCCACCTACAGGACAGGTGTTCAGCACCATTCCATCGATGAGAACGTTCTTGGAGCGATGTATATGGCAACCCTCATAACCATCTTTCGGACGGGCAATGCCGCGCCCCAAAATGCTTACGTTTTCAGCGTCCTCTATGGCGAATGTACCTGTGAAGTAACTGCCCCCTGCCAGATAGACTGTCGTGTTTGATTCTACCTTGATAGTTTTCTCATTATATAATCCCGGAGCATAGTACTTGAAGGTGCGCTTCTGCTGTTTTGCAGCTTTCTTCGCTTCAGCCATGCTCTGTGGCGGAGCAGAGGTGAAGAGCAGGAGGTTGTTGTCGGTTCTGCCGTCAAATTCCACACTCACATTTTCGGGTTGGAAAAGCAGGAATTGAACGGTGGAGTCGTTCTGAATGTTTGCAAAAACTCCTTTGTAGTCGGGACGAATCCTGACCTTATGGAAGGTCTTGCCACTGCTAACTATACGCACAAAAACATCCCCGATGAAATCGAACATTGCATAGGATATTTTACTTACCTTATGACCTGTTTTGCAAGTTTCGGATGATGATTGTGGCAGGGCAGCATTCACCTTTGCCATATAGGTGTCGATCTGTATCCACTGGTCTGTGCCGCGTGGTTGGACATATACCTTATAATCATGCATTAAAGGGGCTCCTTCCGGTGCTGGGTAGGTAAATGTCTGGTGTAACTGCTTTGATTCCTTTACCTTCGGCTTTTCTCCCTTCACGATGCGTTCTGTGTATGGCATCTGGAGTCCCTTCCTGCCTACATAATGGTCGTAGGGCAGACGATAGATATCCCAGAGTTTTCCTCGTCCCATCTCGCCTGGAGTTGTCCATCCGCAGTAAAGTCCTGTGCAGTCGTTCCATGTGGAAAAGGGCACTTCGTAACCGAGGTTGTACTTTGCTGTGTATTCAAATCCTTTGAGCAGACGATTGTCGAGTGCTCCCCATAGGTCGTCGCCTTGTTCATATGCCATTTCGCAGGTCTGTGCCAGAGCCTCCAGTCCGAGTTGTACGTGCGACTGGTCGCGACCTGTCTCCTGACATTGTCCTGTTTCGCTTATGTAATGAGGCAGAGAGCCATTGTCGTAGGCGTTAAGGTAGTAATCGACTGCTGCCTTGTACAAATCCTCTTGTCCCTCGACTCTTGACTCTTGGCTCTTTAAGAATATACCACAAGCCATTCGCAAACGGTTTACGATAGCTCCCCAGTTGCCATTGGCATAAGGACTGTCTGCCTCAAACTGTTTCATCATCGGCATCAGAGCCCGTTCTATCATCGCCTTCCACTCAGGAGTCTGGTGGCTCTGGAGCAGAGTCATAGCCCTCACAAGGTCGAAACACTGAATGGCACAGAGCGGGGCATCATGACCTTCTATCCTCTGCAAGGTATTGGCATAGGCATTGATAATCTTGAGTGCTTCTTCGGTCTGTCCCTCCTTGGCAAATGTAAGAGCTGCCTTCATGTCGCGTTCGCTACCCGCTTTGGTAGAACGGAATTCTCCGTCGCGAGCAATCACCTCATAGGGACCTGCCATGCGGTAGGAAGTCTGTGCCTGTGTGCATAGACTGAATCCTAAGAATATGATGGTGAGAGCCTTCTTCATTTTATGTACTTCTTGCCGTTAATTATATATATGTTCGAACCTTGAACATCTTGAACTCTACGTCCTTGCAGGTCGTAAATAACATTTTCCCTTTGAACTCTTGAACTCTCGAACTCTTGAACTTCTTCAATGCCAGTAGGTGCACTGATGAATATGAATTCGAAAGGGAAATCTGTGACTTTGTTGCCTGTGTCTGGATCAACTTCTCCGTCGGGTGTCATTGCCCAGTATTTTGTTGATGTACCTACTTTGGTGTATAGAGCATACCTGTCCATACCAACTGCTTTGTTCAGATAAAAAAAGCTGGATGCACGAAAGGATACTTTACCATTGGTGCCGAGTCCGGAATTTTCCCCTACTTCCTTTATGGCATATCTGTTGTTCGTTTCTGTCACTTCCCATATTTGGTTTGCTGCAGGAGCTTCCGGATTGCCTTCTTCGAAGGTGACGAGTTTGTTTAAGCCGTTGTCGGTCATGTAAGTATTGCTTCCTGCATGTCGAATCATATAGCAGGCTGGTTCGATGGGACTTGTGGCAGACTCGTCATTAATATATATATTGTACTCGATATCCTGTTCTGTCTGATTGTTTTTGATAGTGACAGAGTATGTGCCAGATGTGCTTATTCCGTCCAAAGTGAGTGTGGCATCCGTTGTGCCGTCGTTCCATAGATATCGCACATCGCCCATTGCTTCTGGGGTGTAGGGCTGGAGACTGACGATATCGTTGCCTGTTGCGACTAAAGTGGTCTGATTTTCTTTTGTGGTGCCATTTACTACCATATCAGCTCTAGCATAGATTGGTGTAAGGGTGAAGGAAACCAGATGCTGGCGTCCGCCCTGGTTAGTTACTATAGCTTGAAAAAATCGTTCACTGCCAAGGGCTGGTATTTCTGCAGATGCAGTCGCATTGCCGTCACACCAGATGGTGTTGTCCCAACCTGCATAGGTGGAAGCTGAAAATTCAAGTTTGTCGCCATAGAAAACAGTTGCTTCTGTAACATTGCTGTTGGTGGTTCCGTGGGTTAATGATGTGTTCAGAGGGGATTCTGTGCAGTCTCCAGTTACTGCGATAGAGAACGACTGCTGACTCTTTACACCATTTTTATTTGTGTATGTAGCCCTATATACAAAACTCTTATTAGCAGTTACTGTGATACTGCGAGCAGTTTCGCCTGTGTTCCAAAGCCAGTTGCCTGTATCTTCCTCTCCTTCTGGCAGAACAACTGAAAGGGTGAGTGTCTTTCCCTTTTCTACTGTCTCTGTGCTGACATTCTTCCAATGGTTTTTCAGTCCACCAAGGTCTGACTGCTGAAGGTTTTTGTTATCCACTGTGATGAGAGGTTTCAGTTCTGTAGGACGAGTATCCTCAGTTGCAAACGGACGAGTGTTCATAAGTACTGAATAACCCAAATGGTCGTAACCGCCACTTGTGCTACCTACACCACCAGCGTCAATTCCCATCTTGTCATAAGCCCACTCAGAGAATGGCATCTTTACACCTTTTATACCTTCGTAATGACCGATAACCGTACCCCAATAAGGACGAATCTGTTCACCTGTAGCATATGTTTCCTGTTTCCAAGAACGGCTATCCCACCATGCCAAACCACTTTCTGCATAGTGGTATGTGGTCCATGGCAGGTCTGTGATGCCCTGCTGCTGAGCAGCTACGAATTCTATACCTGCTGCCAGACGATGATCCATATATGAGAAAAGGTCGTCGCCCTGGTTCCATCCTATCTGTGCTAAATCGACGGCGAGTCCGAGTGCCATAGTAGCATGACCAATGTCGCGACCGGATTCCTGCATCTGTCCTACCTTTCCGTAAGCACCTGTCTCGCCGCTCCATTCTGAAGTAGTTACAACGAGGTTGCCCAAGAACTCCGTAAGTCCGTCGTTGAGAATGGGGTTTGCTGTGCGCGGATCAACATATGTGCCTACCTGATCGTATTTGAAAAAAGACATTCCCTGATTATAGATGAATACATCGTCGCAAAGAATGCCTATACAGGCTACGCAGAGTGCGTTGCAGAGTCCCCAGTTAGACCAGTAATGACCTGGACACTGTCCCCAACGGCCTGCATTTTCCCATGTGCCATTTCTGCCACGAAGAAATCCTATTGCCTTTGGATACCACACTCTGAGCATCCACTGCTTGAAGGTTTGAAAATCTTCCTTGCTCCAGCCGTCGTAGTCGCGCATCAGTTCTGCTGCATTGGCAAACTGATAACCATAGAGTCCTGCAGCAAGAGCGTAGTTGGAGTTTCCGCTTACATCCTTGCAGGTGTTTGCCCATGCCATCAAAACCTCGACGGCGTGTTTTGCACAGGCTTTATTCCCTTCGAGATGCCAGCGGAGAGCATTCTGATAGGCGATGGTAGCTCCTCTGGCTGCATTGATATAGTTTTCGCCAGAACCGCCTCCACGAACGATGACTTCAACAGGATAAGAGGCTGCTGATGACTGTGCGTAGGCTGCTGATTTCAGAACCTTGAATGCCTGAACTACTTTCTCGTTTCCATCGGCAATCTGCTGACGAATACGGATGAAGTCTGCTTCGGTATGCAACATGCCAGGATGCAGGAATCCCCTGTTCGTATCGTATTCACCAACAGGAATGGCTGAGGTGTCGAATGTCTTATTCTTTCTGGTCTTAAACAAAGTTACAGCATTTTTTAGGGCTGTGTTGTATTGGTTGTAAACAGTTTGAGTCTTCTCAGATGCAGCTATGTTTTCACAAATGCCTATCATATCGTAGAGGGTGGTCACAGCCCCATCTGGATAACCATCTGTGCTCAGTGCCTTTGCATCAGCGATTGTTTTTAATAATGTGGTGTTGTTTCCTGTCTGTGCCTGAGTGTTAGTCAGTGAAAGACCAAGGAAGAAAAAAAATGCGAGTAGTAATTTTGTTTTCATAGTGTTTTTTGATTTTCTGTTGCAAACATACTGTATTTAGAATTGTGATGTGCGTTTCAATTGTCTATTTTTGTGGAAAAAATGTCCAAAAACTATTATTCAGACAATTTTGTGTTGAAAAATAGACAATTTCTGACTTCTATTATTTACATTTGCAGCGACTCAATATGAAAAAGATATTTACAATACTTCTTTCTCTGTGTTCCGTTTTGACTTATGCCAATGGAAACGCACGACTTTTTACTGTGTCAGACGGTTTGCCTACAAACCAGATACGGCAAATTGTTCAGTTACCGAATCTTCAGATGCTTGTTGTTACAGAATGTGGCACAAGCCTTTTCGACGGAAAGGAGTTTATAACGCAACCATGTAATCTGGATAGTGTGATGCCGTTACCGAAGTTTGGCGCTTTTGGCTATCTATGGCAAGGTGATTCGTTGTTGTGGTTGAAGGATTTCTATTCTCTCTATATTTTTGATGCACGTAATAAAACGTTCAGATATGATTACGCGCAACGTATTCAAAATCCAGAAATAAGCCGTTTCATCGGAGAAAATGGTGATTCGCTTACTCATGCCATCATCAACCAAAACGATTCTCTGCGAGAACATTTCGAAAAACTCGTAGAAGGAACGGATTTGGAGGGCAGCTGGATGCAGACTGTCTGTCGTGATCATCAGGGTGGCCTGTGGATGGGAACCCGACAAGGCGGTATCCTCTATGAACGTCCTCCGCATCCTATGGCTACAGTTAGTCAGTTGCAGAATGACGATGTGCCTTTGAAGGTTGCAGAATTGTCCCCTGGAAAACTGCTTGTTGGAGGTCTTCGGGGCTTGTATATATATGATTGTGCTTCGCAGAGTATAGAACGCACTCTGGTGAAAGGAAATCTGTCATGTACGGATATAACCTCTGATACGAAGGGGCAAATATGGGTGAGCAGTGGATTGGGACTTTACTGCTATGACAATGGTTCGCTCACCCTTTATGATGGACATAACACAAAGGGACTTCTGCATAGTAAGATTCGTTTTGCTTTGCCACTTGACGGCGACAGACTGTTGGTGTGCAACCTGCAAAACGAACTCGGTATTTTCTACCCGAAGAGAAAATTTTTCAGCCGTCTGAACACCAAACTGCCCGAACTCTCATCTTATCGCACTATGGTAGCTGCATGTCAGTTGAACCGTCCCGAACTGATAGCTGTTTGTACTCAAAATGGATTTTTTGTGCTCGATGTGAAGAAAGAAAAAGTGCAACAGATAGAAAGTCTGAAGGATGTGGCTCGCTATTCACATAAGTTTACCAGTATTCATTATGATAAGCGCAATCGTGTGTGGTTGGGAACTCCTGCCGGGCTCCTTTTCCTGCAACCAGAGGCATATGGATATGCAGTGAAACGACTCACGAAAGAAGATGGACTGCCCAATAATTCTATTCAGAGTATAACGGAAGATATTCGAGGTAATTTGTGGGTAGGTACTGCGATGGGTGTTTGCAGGGTAAATGTGACAAATGATGGTATGGTGTATATTTTGCCATTGTGGACTGATGACGGATTACCAAGGATTGAACTGACAGAACGCGGTATATGTCCTACTTCCGATGGATTCGTGTATTTTACTTCCGATGCAGGACTCATATCACTGAAGTCGGAGGATTTTAATCAACAACAACCGCCGCAGAGGGTTGAAATAGTTGATGTACAGGTTATGGGTAAATCGCTTGTGCCTATTGCCACTAATTTGGAATTCAAATATTATGATAATAATATTGTCATAAAATTCTCAACTCTCAACTATGCTACACCTGAAACAACTATGTATCGTTTCCGTCTTGTAGGTGTAGAGGATAAATGGAATTACGGAAGTGGAAAGGAGGGACTGCTTAGTACGGCTTACTATGCCTTACACCCAGATATATACACTTTTGAAGTTCAGGCTCGTATCGGGGTAGGTGAATGGGGACCGCTTACGACATTAGAACTTACTGTCACCCCTCCTTTGTGGCTTACCTGGTGGGCAAAACTCATTTATCTGCTTATGGTTTTAGCGGTTGTGTCTGCAGCAATACATTTCTATCTGAAGAAACGCAAACATAAGCTGGAACGTGAGAATGAGGAGAAGATAAACCGACTGTTCGAACTCCGTGATGAAGCTCGTCGTCAGTTTGCCCTCTCTGCAGACATTGACCCCGATAAGGTTGCTTCACTTAGTGAAGATGAAGAACTGGCTACTCGGATGATGAGTGCAATAACTAGGAATATTGATAATCCGGATTATACTGTCGATATGCTTGCGAGCGATGTGGCTATGAGTCGTGCCAGTCTTTATAAGAAATCAAGTACTATGTTAGGAATAACTCCTAACGATTTTATGCGAAATGTACGTTTGAAACAAGCTGAAACTCTTTTATCAGACTCGAGTATGCCTATCTCTGAAGTTGCTGAACGTGTGGGATTTAGTACTTCGCGTTATTTTAGTCAGTGCTTCAGACAGATGTATGGGGTTACTCCGAGTGAATATAGAGAAGGCAAATAGTGTTTGTTTAAAGTATGAGAAAAAGGAGTTTTATAGGATTTATGGCGACTGCTATGCTTTGCATGGTTATTTGCAGCTGTGGTAGTTCTGGTAAGGGCAATAAGAGTGCCGTGAAGGGACGCTCGCAGGGAGCTCCATATGAGTTGCTGGTGGTGGCTGACAAGGAATGGTTGAAGTCGGGTGCTGGTCAGACTCTGCTGGATGTGGTTGAGGGACCGATAGAGGGATTGCCTCAGTACGAACCGCAGTTCAGGTGTACGAAGATAAACAGAACGGGATTCAATAGTACTTTCAAGGTCTATAGGAATATTGTCATTGCTGAGGTGAACAGGAAATATGCGGAGGCAGAGATGAGAGTTGCTCGCGATGAATATTGTCGTCCACAGTTGATTGTGTATCTGACGGCTCCCGATGATAAGGCGTTTATGGAAATGATGCAGACGAGACAGGAACAGTTGCTGGATTTATTCAACGAACAGGAACTGAGTCGTGAACGGGCTGTGCTGAAGAAGAAATACAGTCAGGTGGTGAAAAAACAGGCTGAACGACAGTTTGGGGCTGTATTTCTGGCTCCGCAAGATATTGACGAAGTGAAGCAGGGACGGGATTTCTTCTGGGCATCGGCAAGTAAGCAGGACTTCAAACTGAATGTGTGCATGTACCGATTGCCGCTGCGTGACCTTTCACTCGACGATTTCGTAGTTGCTCGCGACTCTGTGATGAAGACCAATATTCCTGGTGGCAGGGAAGATCAATGGATGGAAACCGACAGTAGAACTGTCAGCTTCAGACAAAGACCGACTGCTGACGGCAAAGGACTGAAAACCGTTGTGCGCGGACTGTGGGATATGAGGAATGATGCTATGGGAGGTCCGTTCGTAGCTTATCTGATGACAGATGAAAAGACCAATAGCCTGTTGGTTGCTGAAGGTTTTGCTTTTGCTCCAAACGAGAAAAAACGTCCCCTCATACGTGAACTGGAAGCTGCTCTGCAATCGGTTTCTTTTTAATGGAATACTCACTTTCGGGTATAAAAATGATGCTTGAGTGAAAAGTTTTATACCTAAAATTTGGTATTTAATTCGAAGTTTGCATATCTTTGCAGCACCTAATAGAAAGGATAAAGGATATTAACATTTTAAAGAATAAACATTATGGCTTACGTAATTAGTGACGATTGTGTAATGTGTGGAACTTGCGCTGGTGAGTGTCCATCAGGTGCTATCTCTGAAGGTGATGGCAAGTATGTAATTGATGCTGATGCATGTGTTGACTGCGGTACTTGCGCAGATGCATGTCCAGCTGGCGCAATCGCTCCAGGTGCTTAATTACAAATTGTAATACACAATTGAATACAGCGGCGAACTTTTAAGGTTTGCCGCTTTTTGTTTTTGAAAAATAGACAACATTATTTTGATATTAGCTTGTTTAGCCGTATCTTCGCGACTAAATTCCAATACCATATTTTTATGAAACGTATTTATTCTACTTGTCTGTTTTTTCTTTTTGCAGCGATTTGTTCGCTGAACAGTTTTGCACTGACAACAAAGGATAAAATAGACCTTGCCGGTGAGTGGCAATTCCAGATAGACCGTAACGGAACTGGCGAGAAGGAGGGCTGGTATAAGCCAGACATGAAGTTTGGAAACAGAATCCTGTTGCCTGCAAGTATGCCTGAACGCCTGAAAGGTGACGATATAAGTGTGAACACCAAATGGGTGGGTTCGCTCTATGACTCCAGCTATTTCTTCAATCCATACATGGCGAAGTATAGAAAGCCGGGCAAGGATATGAAGTTGCAGTTTTTCCTGACTCCAGACAAGCACTATGTGGGCAAGGCTTGGTATCAGAAGCGTTTTACTTTGGCAAAGGGTAAGAAGTCTGCTGATTATGAGTTGTTTCTTGAACGTCCGCACATCGTGAGCAAGGTGTGGATAAACGGACACCTGATTGGTAGTCCGCAGAACACACTTTCTGTGCCTCATGTGTATTATTTCAATAATGAGGTGTTGAACAACAGTGGCGAGAACGTGCTTACCATCTGCATAGATAATGACCCGGAAACAGTGAAGGTGGGTCAGGATTCACACTCTGTAAGCGACCAGACTCAGGGTGACTGGAACGGAATCGTAGGTGATATTTATATTCGACAGTCTAATTATATCGAGAGTGTTCAGGTATATCCAGATGTAGATAAGAAACAAGCTAAAGTAAGGCTTGTGCTTGCTGGTGGATATGGCAAAGAGAAGGCTACCGTGACAGTTAAGGCTGTAGCTTTCAATTCCAACAAAGAACACAGTGTGGTTGCCAAACCTGTGAATGTGACACTCGTTGCTCCGTATCCAACGCCACTTGATGTTGTACTCAATATGGGCGACGGCATGTTGTTGTGGGATGAATTCAATCCACAACTGTATGTTCTGAATGTGGAGGTGAAGACCAAGACTCAGACTTATAGCAAAGACATTTGGTTCGGTATGCGTAAGATGGAAATCCGTGACAAGATGTTCTACATCAATGGTAGAGAGGTAATTCTACGAGGAACAGTGGAAAACTGCGATTTCCCAAATACCGGTTATCCTCCAATGGATGTAGCTTTCTGGGTTAAGTTGTTTAAGACTTGTAAGAGCTATGGATTAAACCATATGCGTTTCCATACATATTGTCCACCTGAGGCTGCTTTCATGGCTGCTGACCTGACTGGATTCTACTTGCAGCCCGAAGGACCATCATGGCCAAATCATGGTGTGAAACTGGGCAGAGGCGAATTTATCGACGAATATCTCTATGTCGAGGGCAAGAGGATTGTAGATGAATACGGCAACCATCCATCATTTACGTTCTTTGCCTTCGGAAACGAACCGGCAGGCAACTGGGTGAAGTGGTCAACTGAACATGTGGCAAAGATAAAGGAATATGACAATCGTCACCTGTACTGCGGATTCTCCGTTGGTGGCGGATGGGCATGGCAACCAGGTAGCGAGTTTGCTGTGAAGGCTGGTGCCCGCGGACTGAACGAATGGAGTAAGAGAGCTCCTGAGTCGGTTGTCAACTTCGAAAAGAACATAACGACATACAACGGCAAGGATATGCCTAACACACCAATCACCATGCCGTTTGTTAGTCATGAGACTGGTCAGTGGTGCGCTTTCCCTAACTTCGACGAGATACAGAAGTATGTTGGTGTAAACAAAGCGAAGAACTTTGAAATATTCCGTGACCTATTGAGAGATAACGGAATGGCAGGCAGAGCTCGCGACTTCATGCTCGCTTCTGGAAAACTGCAGGCTCTGTGTTATAAGGCTGAGATAGAACGTACTCTGCGCACTCCAAACTATGCCGGATTCCAGTTGCTCTCCATAAACGATTACTCTGGTCAGGGTACTGCTCTGGTGGGTGTGACCGATGTGTTCTTCGATAATAAGGGTTATATCAGTCCTGAGGAATTCCGCGAGTTCTGTTCTCCTATCGTTCCTCTCGCAAAGATAAAGAAGTTTACTTATAAGAACTCTGAGACATTTACAGCTGACGTAGAACTGTCGCAGTTCTCGGCTGCAGAAATTCCTAATACTGCTGCTCATTGGGCGGTGAAGAAGGACGGACAAACAGTGAAAGAAGGTGATTTCGCTGCTCGCAACTTGCCTATCGGTTGTAACATAGAACTGGGCAAGGTAACCATTCCTCTGAACTTCATCACAGAGGCAGGCAAATTTACGTTCGTAGTTACTGTGCCAGAAACAGAGGCTAAGAACCACTGGGATTTCTGGGTATATCCGGAGACAGACGGACTGACTCAGTTGGCAAACAAGAAGACTCAGAAGAAAAACGCTCAGAAGGCAGGTTTCTTTGCTTTGCATGCAAACTTCAACGATGTGTATGTAACTGACTCGCTCGATGAAATGGCAAAGAAAACTCTGAAGAAGGGTGGTAAGGTGCTTATCTGTGCTGCCGGAAAGGTAAGCTACGGAAAAGAAGTGGTGCAGCAGTTCACTCCTGTGTTCTGGAACACATCTTGGTTCAAGATGCGTCCGCCACATACTACCGGTATCTTCGTGGAGAACCAACATAGCATTTTCGAACTCTTCCCAACAGATTATCATAGCGACTTGCAGTGGTGGGAATTGGTAAATAGAGCACAGGTGATGCAGTTTACTGACTTCCCAAGAGACTTCCAACCACTGGTGCAGAGTATCGACACTTGGTTTGTAAGTCGTAAGATCGGTATGCTGTTCGAGGCACATGTAGGCAATGGACGACTCGTGATGACTACTATGGACTTGACAAGCAACCTGGACACTCGTATCGTGGCACGACAGATGCGCTATTCTATCCTTAACTATATGCTGTCGGAAAAGTTCCAACCACAGTGGACTATCGATGAGTGGCACATTGCTGACCTCTTCACAAAGGTGGCTGGTGCTGTGAATATGTACACTAAGGATTCGCCTGACGAACTCAAACCTGCGCTTGACAATTCCATTAAACCGAAGAAATAATCTTAAATTGATATCATATGAACCTAAAACTTTTCACTTTTAACTTTTCACTTCTCACTCTTGTAGTGGGAAGTGCCTTCGCACAAAGTTATAATTTCTCGTTCGATGGTCGCGACAAGACCGCTACCCAGGTAAAACCTACAGATACGTTCAATACAGAACGTGGTTATGGCTATGATTTTCAGTATGTAATCGATGAAGCTAGCAAGATGCAGACAAACGATTTCAAACTGAGCGACGGCATTTTCTATTTCTCTGTAGCTGTGCCAGACGGAAATTATAAGGTTACTGTTACCATAGGAAACAAGAAGAAAAAAGGAAATACTACTGTTCGTGCTGAATCGCGCAGACTTTATGTATTCAACGAACAGACCAAGAAGGGTGAGTTCAAGACTTTCTCTTTTATCGTGAATAAGAGAAACACCGAGATTCTGCTACCTGACGGAAAGAAAGATATTGTAAAACTGAAACCATCAGAGGCAGAGGCTTTGCGCTGGGATGACAAACTGACACTTGAGATAAACGGTGATGAGCCTCAGTGCTCTCAGATTAAGATTGAAAAGGTTGATGTGCCTACAATCTATCTTTGCGGAAACTCTACTGTAGTTGACCAAGACCGCGAACCCTGGACTAGCTGGGGGCAGATATTCGGTTATTGGCTAACTGATGAAATCGGAGTGGCTAACTACGCACAGAGCGGACTTACTGCTACTACTTTCTACAATCAGAACCGACTGAAGAAGATTTGTGCCCTTGCAAAACCAGGTGACTATGTGTTTATCGAATTCGGACATAACGATCAGAAGGAGAAGAACGCCGGAGCTGGTGCTTACTATAACTTCGCTCATATGCTGAAGATTTATGTTGATCAGATTCGCGAAAAAGGTGCTGTGCCTGTATTCTGTACTGCTACGCAACGTCGTCAGTGGGACGGAAACAAAATCAAGGAGACTCACGGAAAGTATCCTGAGGCAATGCGTTTTGTAGGAAAAGACCTGAATGTGCCAATCATCGAACTGCACGATATGACTCGTGAGATGTTTGAGGCTCTCGGATATGAGGATTCTAAACGTACTCTCGTTCATTATCCAGCTGGTACTTTCCCAAATCAGACTAAGGCATTCGAGGACAATACACACTGGAATCCGTTTGGTGCATACGAAATCAGTCTGATGGTGGTTAAGGGTATCAAAGACCTCAACCTGCCACTAGTGAAATATATCAATAACAGATATACGGACTATAATCCTGCTCAGCCCAATGACTGGAAGAGTTTCCATTGGAGCTGCAGTCCGTTTATAGAGATGAAGAAACCTGAAGGAAATTGATTGGTTTATGAGAAATCTAATTATAGCCGGAATGCTGACGGTTTGCCTAAGTGCGTCAGCAAATGCCAAGTGGAATGGTCCTGATGCTTTGAAGGTGCCTATCACACAGGAGTCGAAACCTTATGCCCGTTGGTGGTGGTTGGGGTCTGCTGTAGACAAGGAAGGACTGACATACAACCTCGAGGAGATGGCGAAGGCTGGAATTGGTGGTGTAGAAATCACTCCGATTTATGGTGTGCAAGGAAATGATAAAAATGAGATTCAGTATCTCTCTCCGAAATGGATGCAGATGTTGAAGCACACAGAAGCAGAGGGAAAGCGCTTGGGTATTCAGGTGGATATGGCAACAGGTACTGGTTGGCCTTTCGGAGGTCCGTTGGTAAGTGTGGAGGATGCAGCCACAAAGGCTATATTCAAGACAGAAGGGGGAAAGACTACTGTTGAAGTAAGCAAAACAAAACAAAAGGTAAAACGTGCTGCTCCTGGTGGTGAGGGATTCGTTATCGACCACTTCAGCAAGGATGCTGTAGCCCGTTATCTGGAACGCTTCGATACTGCTTTCGTTAATCAGCAGGTGGCATTCCCTACAAATTTCTTTAACGATAGTTATGAGGTGTATGGTGCTGATTGGACTCCTAACCTGAGAGAGGAGTTTCAGAAGCGTCGCCACTATGACTTGTTCGAACATCTGAAGCCTTTTACAACTCCTGATTCACTGCGTACAGATGAGGATAAGCGAATACTTTCTGATTATAGAGAAACACTTGCAGAACTGCTTTACGAGAATTTTACAACACAGTGGACGGACTGGGCACATAAACATGGTTCGCAGACTCGCAACCAGGCTCATGGTTCGCCTGCAAACCTGCTCGATCTCTATGCAGCTGTAGATATTCCAGAGTGTGAAGGATTCGGACTCAGCGATTTTGGCATTCATGGTTTGCGAAAAGACCCGGCATACACAAAGAAGAATTTCTCTGATATCTCGATGCTGAAATATGCTTCGTCAGGTGCTCATCTGAGTGGTCATCGTCTTACGTCGAGTGAGACCTTTACTTGGCTTACGGAGCATTTCCGCACTTCACTTTCTCAGTGTAAACCCGACCTCGACCTATTCTTTATTTCAGGTATAAACCATGTTTACTTCCACGGAGCTTGCTATTCTCCAAAGGATGCCGAGTGGCCAGGGTGGAGATTTTATGCCAGTGTGGATATGTCGCCAAACAACAACTGGTGGACTGCTATGCCTGCGTTCTCGGCTTATATCCAGCGCTGCCAGTCGATGCTCCAGTGGGGTGAACCCGATAACGACATCCTTGTATATCTGCCCTTTTACGATATGATATACGACCAACCAGGTAGTGTGGCTCTGTTCGATATCCACTCTATGGAGAAACGTGCTCCTAAGTTTATCAATACTGTGCAGACCATTATTAAGGGTGGTTACGACGTAGATTATATTAGCGATAGATATGTGCAGAAAGATGATGTCACGAAGCGATATGCAGCTATTATCATTCCTGATGTGCATTTTATGCCGCTTACCACCGTTCAGCGTCTGAACAATATGGCTGCCGCAGGTTATAAGGTTATTTTCGTAAAGGATTACCCGACATCTGTACCTGGATATGGCAAGAAAGCAGAACAGAAACAATTTGATAAGGTGTTGAAGAACTTAAAGAAAAACTCTATTCTGGCACAGAACTACCAGTCGGCATTGGAGGCTACCAATGCCCGCGCTGAGTCGATGCGTTCTGTTCAAGGACTCAGTTGTATTCGTCGCAGCAATCCAGAGGGGTATCATTACTTCATCTCAAACCTGCAGAATAAGTATGTTGACAGTTTCGTAGAACTGGGTGTGAAGGCTGCATCAGCTGTGTTCTACAATCCTATGAATGGCGACATAACCCGTGCGAAGATAGACGAACAGGGTAGGGTGCGCATTCAGTTGCAATCGGGCGAAAGCATCCTGCTGCGTACATTCAACACTAACAATGCTGAGGCTGCTATCCTGCCTGCTCATAAGTACTACAACAGTCTCGACTATCGCGCTACACAACTGACTGACTGGACTCTCTCCTTCAAGTCGGCTGCTCCAACGCCAATAGAGAAGACTTGGAAGATGCAGACTCCAAAGTCGTGGACAGAACTGGGTGATTCACTTTGCAACGAAACAATGGCAACAGGTTGTTACAAGACTACTTTCCGCATGGGAAAGATACAACCGAGTAGTGCGTTTATCCTCGACCTGGGCGATGTGCGTGAGTCGGCTCGTGTCGTTGTGAACGGTAAGGACTGTGGCACTCTCTTCGCTGTGCCGTATCGCATCGACATCACTAGTCAGTTGAAGGAAGGTGATAACATTCTTGAAGTGGAAGTGAACAACTTACCTGCAAACCGTATTGCAGCACTCGACCGCAGAGGTGTGAAGTGGCGTAAGTTTAAGGAGATAAACGTTGTGGACCTGAACTACAAACGCGACCTTTACGATAAGTGGACAGTTGTTCCATCGGGACTTTGTTCACCAGTGAAGATTATTCCTGCGGTGGTGGAATAGCATGTTAGGAAAAATATGTACCTTTGCACGAAATTTTTCAAATTATAAAACACATACAATTATGGGATTAATGGAATCAATCATTGCGCGTGCTAAGTCAAACAAGCAGCGCATCGTGCTCCCAGAGTCACTAGAGGAGCGCACCATTACTGCTGCCGACAAGTCGTTGGCTGACGATCTGGCTGATATAATCTTGATTGGTAATCGTCAGGAGATTCTTGCCAAGGCTGCAGAATTGGGACTTAAAAACATCGAAAAAGCTACAATCATCGATCCTGCTACAAGTGAGAAGACTGAAGAGTATGCTCAACTCTTGTTCCAACTGCGTCAGAAAAAGGGTATGACTATCGAGAAGGCTCGTGAGCAGGTGCTCGACCCACTATATTTTGGTTGTCTTATCATTAAGAGTGGCGATGCTGATGGTCAGATCAGTGGTGCTCTTTCAACTACTGGTGACACTCTGCGTCCTGCACTTCAGATTATAAAATGTTCTCCAGGTATCACTTGTGTAAGTGGTGCTATGCTTCTTATCACTCAGACTCCTCAGTATGGTGAAGACGGAATCCTCGTTATGGGTGACGTAGCTGTTACTCCAATGCCTGATGCTGCTCAGTTGGCACAGATTGCCGTTTGTACAGCACAGACTGCTAAGTCGGTAGCTGGTTTTGCAGACCCACGCGTAGCTATGCTTTCATTCTCTACAAAGGGTAGTGCAAAGCACGAAGTAGTTGATAAGGTGGTTGAGGCTACTCGTCTGGCAAAGGAACTCGACCCGTCACTGAAGATTGAGGGCGAACTGCAGGCAGATGCAGCTCTTGTTCCAAGTGTAGGTCAGAAGAAAGCTCCAGGCAGCGAGATAGCAGGTAAGGCAAACGTTCTTGTAGCTCCAAACCTCGAAGTAGGAAATATAGGTTACAAACTTGTTCAGCGTCTCGGAAATGCTGATGCCATCGGTCCTATTCTCCAGGGTATTGCCCGTCCAGTGAACGATCTGAGTCGTGGATGTTCAGTTGATGATATCTACAAGATGGTTGCCATTACAGCTTGTCAGGCAATGGACGCGAAGTAAAGTTTAAAGTTGATAGTTAAAAGATAAAAGTTAATAGTTGATACATTAAAGTTGATCAAATGAAGAAAATTCTTGTACTGAACTGTGGAAGCAGTTCTATCAAATATGCGCTTTACGACATGACTGATAAGTCTGTCATTACTTCTGGTGGAATCGAGAAAATCGGTTTGCCAGACTCTTTTCTTAAACTGAAATATAATGGTGAGAAGATACAGCTCGACCGTCCTATCGCTGAACATACAGCTGGTGTGCAGTTCATCTTCGAAGTGCTCACAACTGGTAAGTATTCTGTGTTGAAGTCGCTCGACGAACTCGATGCTGTAGGTCATCGTATGGTACACGGAGGTGAGAAGTTCAATAAGTCCGTACTACTCACCCCTGAGGTGATGAAGGCTTTCGCTGCTTGCAACGACCTTGCTCCACTCCACAACCCTGCAAACATAAAAGGTGTGAATGCTGTGACTGCTCTGTTGCCAAATATTCCACAGGTGGGTGTGTTCGACACTGCTTTCCACCAGACTATGCCTGACTATGCATTCATGTATGCTTTGCCATACGAGCTCTATGCTAAGTACGGAGTGCGTCGCTATGGATTCCACGGAACCAGCCACCGCTATGTCAGTCAGCGAGTATGCGAGTTTCTTGGTGTAAAACCCGAGGGTAAGCGCATCATCACTTGTCACATTGGTAATGGAGCTTCTATCGCTGCTGTGAAAGATGGCAAGTGTGTTGACACCAGTATGGGACTCACTCCACTCGAGGGACTTATCATGGGTACTCGTTCTGGTGATATCGATGCTGGAGCTGTTACCTTCCTTATGGACAAACTGCAGCTCGACACAAAGGGTATCAGCAACCTGCTGAATAAGCAATCTGGTCTGGCTGGAGTCAGTGAACTTTCAAGTGACTTCCGCGATATTCTTGCTGGTATCGAAGCAGGTAACGATAAGGCTCGTCTGGCTAAAGAAATGTACTGCTACCGCATAAAGAAATACATTGGTGAGTATGCTGCTGCAATGGGTGGAGTTGATATCATCCTCTTCACTGGTGGTGCAGGTGAAAACCAGTGGGAAGTGCGTGAAGGAGCTACCGAAGGTCTCGAATTCATGGGTGTAAAGATGGACGAAAAGAAAAACCGTTCTTGTCGTGCTAAGGAAGCCATCCTCAGCGCTGATGACTCAAAGGTAACCGTCTGCTGCATCCCAACCGACGAGGAACTGATGATTGCTCTCGATACACTCGAACTGACAAAATAATAAGTTGGTCATTTACATGCCTACTTAGGAACTATGGGTAAAATAATTGTAGCTGGCATAGGACCTGGCAGTAAAGAGGATATAACCCCTGCTGTATTGGATGCAATAAAGCAGGCTGATGTAGTTGTGGGGTATAAATATTACTTCCAATTCATCGAAGGGTATGTGAAACCAGGGTGTGAGTGCATTGACACGGGAATGAAAAAGGAACGTGAACGTGCCGAGCAGGCTTTCCGCCTAGCTGAAGAGGAAAAGGTGGTGGTTGTAATATCATCAGGTGATGCAGGAATATATGGAATGGCTCCCTTGATTTACCAGATGAAGGAGCAAAGGCATGCGGATATAGAAATCTGTACCCTGCCAGGCATTTCCGCTTTTCAGAAAGCAGCATCGCTTTTAGGTGCACCACTTGGTCATGATACATGCATCCTCTCCCTTTCAGACTTGATGACACCTTGGTCCGTGATAGAGAAACGTATCAATGCTGCTGCCGTGGGGGACTTTGTCACTGCAATCTATAATCCTAAGTCGCATGGACGATATTGGCAACTCTATCGTCTTGTAGAAATATTCTTGAAAGAGCGAAGAACCGACACTCCTGTTGGGTATGTGCGTCAGGCTGGACGCGATGAGCAAGAGGTAAAGATAACCACTCTTGGTGAGTTCGACCCGGAGGATGTGGATATGTTCACTGTTATCCTTATTGGTAATTCGCAGTCGTATATCTCAGACGGGAATTTTATTACGCCTCGCGGTTACTATCGTGAGCAGGCACAAGAAGGTGTGAAACCGGGTCAGTCCATTATGATGGAAAGTTTCCGTACGATTCTCTCCGAAATGCAGAGTCCCAATGTGCCAAAGTGGCGTCTTTGGCCTCTGTTGCATGCCATACATACTACGGTTGATTTCGATATGGAAAACTGTATATGGATGGACGAGTGTGCAACGGCGGTTATATATAACAAAATCAAGACAGGGACGCTGCGACACATTGTAACTGACGTCACGATGACTGCCAGCGGTATCCGTAAGGGCGCTTTGGAAAGACTTGGCATTCAGGTACATTGCTATATCGATGACCCACGTTCCAAGCAGTTGGCTGAAGAAAAAAGCATTACCCGTAGTCAGGCTTCTATGCAACTGGCCGCAGAGGCATATCCAGAGGCTCTGTATGTGTTTGGTAATGCTCCAACAGCCCTTTTCGAATTGTGCGACTTAGTGCGTAAGGGCAAGGCATATCCTGCTGGTATCATTGCAGCTCCTGTAGGTTTTGTACATGTTTGTGAAAGCAAGCATGCCGTTAAAACCTTGAAACATATACCTAAGATTGTAGTTGAAGGCAGGAAGGGTGGAAGTAATCTTGCGGCAACCCTATGTAATGCTGTAATCACCTATGATGATGCCGAACAGCTAAAACCTGGACGAGATTTATGAAATTCATCGTTATAGGTATAACAGATAATCCTAAGCCGTTCTTTCCGCCTGATGTGTTGGAGATTATCAAGAAAGGAAAGATCTTTTCTGGTGGAAAGCGTCATCATGAGATTGTAGCCGCATGGTTGCCTGAGGATGCCCAATGGATTGATATTGCTGTACCCATAGATGATGTTTTTAATCAATATAGTATGCTCAGCGATACTCTTGCTGAGAATACTATTATTGTTTTTGCCAGTGGCGACCCTTTATTCTATGGGTTTGCCAATACCATCCGGCAGAGGATGCCTCAGGCGCAGATAGTACTCTATCCGACTTTGAATTCCCTGCAGGTTCTTGCCCATAGATTGGTTATGCCATATCATGACATGAGAATCGTGTCGCTGACGGGACGTCCATGGCATGAATTTGACAGGGCTCTCATTGAAAGAGCATCACAGATTGGTGTGTTGACGGACCGCGAGCATACTCCGTCAGCTATAGCTCAGCGAATGCTCGATTATGGCTATAATAACTATACCATCCATGTGGGCGAACGTCTTGGAAACCCTACCGAAGAAAAGGTTACTACACTATCTCTTGAAGAGACTGTAGGAAAAGACTTTGCTATGCCCAACTGTCTTATTCTATGTGGTAAAAGCGAAGAGCATATGAGACCTTTCGGTGTTTCAGATACGGAATTCTTCCTGCTCGATGGGCGTGAGAAAATGATTACTAAGATGCCTATCCGGCTCATGACTTTGCAAGCTTTGGAACTGAGAACTAAACATACATTGTGGGACATCGGATTCTGCACTGGAAGTATTTCAATAGAGGCGCGATTGCAATTTCCTCATCTTCACGTATGCAGTTTTGAGATACGTCCTGAATGTGAGGATATAATAAGGAAGAACGCTAGTCGGTTTGGTGTCCCTGGTATTGATGTATATATGGGCGATTTCCTCAAAACAGACATATCATCGCTTCCCCGTCCTGATGCAGTGTTCATAGGTGGACACGGAGGCAGACTGAAGGAAATAATGGAATCAGTCCTTAAGGTGTTGTCACCAGATGGGGTGATTGTGATGAACAGCGTGGTGGCTCCGAAGGTTTCGACAGATAGTCATCTTTTATGGGATGAAGCATGCAAAGATTTAGGAATGAAACAGGAACCGCCCATGAAAATAATTCTCAACGATAATCACCCAATAACTATATTAAAATGCAGAAAAGAAAAATAGCCATAATACAGATCAGTGAGGCAGGAAGAGAAATAGCCTCAATCTTGAAAAGAGAGTTGGGCGCTGTTGTTATTGAACGTTCAATGGTTCAGACTCAATGGTCGAAGTATGATGCTTTTGTTTTTATTGGGGCAATGGGTATATGTGTACGTACCATCGCACCTCTTGTCGATGACAAACATAGTGATCCTGCTGTTGTGTGTATAGATAGTTTGGGACAAAACGTAATATCCGTCCTCTCAGGACATATTGGTGGTGCCAACGATTTGACAAGAGAAATAGCAGGTGTTATAGGAGCTCGTGAGGTAATAACCACCCAGAGTGATAATGCCGGATTGTGGGCTTTGGATACCTTTGAGGAACGTTTCGACTGGCCTGTAGCAAGCGATATTTATGACATGAACGACTGCATCTTTGCTTTCGTAAACCGTCAACCTACTGCCCTGCTGCTTGAAGCGCGTGACGAAGGTACGGACTATCTGGAAGCCACAACACCTGAGCACGTAACCATTATTGATAGTATTGACGAGGCTGACCCCAAGAAATATAAGTTGCTCATCATTGTGTCACCATTTATTCGTAATGCACCAGAAGGAATGCTCGAACTCCATTTCGTGCCAATGGTGGGAACTGTCGGCTTCGGATTGGCGCATCATCCACAGGACTATGTTTCTATTTACGATGAAATAGACGAGGCCTTCGCTCAAAGGGGAGTGCTGCCTTGTTCGCATCGTTACTGTACTATTGACGTGAAAGCAGACGAACCGTTTGTCGAACTGCTCACAGATGAATATGAAGAAGAAGTGGTCTTTTTTACAGCTGACGAACTCTCAAAAGTAGAAGTGCCGAATCCAAGTGCTACTGTGTTAAAGCACGTGGATACACCAAGTGTATGTGAAGCTGCAGCGATACTTGGTTCCAATCATGGAAAGCTGATTATTCCCAAGGTAAAAGGGCAAAACTGGACAGCAGCACTTGCATTCGACGAAAAACATCTGAGAAAAAAACAGGGACATATAGAAATAGTGGGCGCTGGACCGGGTGATCCTGAACTGGTGAGTGTGCGAGGCAGGAAAATGTTAGAGAAGGCGGATCTTATATTATATGCAGGTTCTCTTGTTCCCAAAGCATTGACTGAATGTCACAAGCCTGGGGCAGTGGTGAGAAGTAGTGCCGACATGAACCTTGAGGAACAATGCGCACTGATGAAAGAACACTACGACAAAGGGCACTTCATAGTCCGACTGCATACCGGCGACCCGTGCATCTTTGGTGCCATTCAGGAACAGATGGCGTTTTTCGATGAGAATAAGATGTCGTATCACATCACACCTGGTATCTCGTCGTTCCTTGCTGCTGCTGCCGAATTACAGAGTCAGTTTACCATTCCGGAGCGTTGCCAAACGATTATTCTTACGCGTGGTGAGGGACGAACACCTATGCCAGAGAAAGAGCAACTGCACCTATTGGCTCGCAGCCAAAGCACGATGTGTATATTCCTTTCAGCCTCGATTGTTGATGATGTACAGAAAGAACTCTTGCAGGAATATCCGGAGGACACCCCTGTTGCAGCTTGTTATCACTTGACCTGGCCTGACCAAAAGATTTATCGTGGAGTACTCAAAGACCTGGCTAAGATTGTGCATGACAACCACCTCACCCTTACTACAATGCTTGTTGTAGGTGAAGCAATAGATAATCGTCAGGGATTGTCCGAACTATATGATAAGCATTTTACCCACCTTTTCCGTAAAGGTGACGATAAGGACTTATGATACTTGTATTTGGAGGGACTACAGAGGGCCGAAAAGCGGTAGAAGTACTGGAAGAAGCAGGTAAACCGTACTTCTATAGTACCAAGACTGGCGAACAGGATATCACTCTGCATTATGGCATACGTACCGATGGTGCTATGAATAGGATGGATATGCAGAGGTTCTGTGTGGATTATAGCATTCGTCTTATTGTGGATGCAGCCCATCCTTTTGCTTCGACACTGCATCAGACCATAGGTGAAGTGGCAAGTTTTTTGCATATTCCTATTGTGCGGTATGAAAGAATTTATCCTCCAAGAGATGCGGATATTACTTGGATAGATGAGTACACACAGGTACCTACAGATATCCACATATTGTTGGCTACGACTGGAGTACAGAGTATAGAGAAATTGAAATGGTTGGAAGATGAGGGTGTGAAGGTTTTCTATCGCATATTAAACCGCGAAAGTTCTATAAAACTGGGACATCAGCAAGGAGCAAATGATAACCAACTTTGTTTCTATGAAAATGGTAACACGATAGACATAGATGCTGATGCCATCCTGCTCAAAGAGAGCGGACTGTCAGGAGGCTTTACTGAGAAGGTTGAAGCGGCAAGGAAGAAAGGTATGCGCATCATTGCCCTCAAACGTCCAGAACTTTCAACTCTCAACTCTCAACTCTTAACTATTGTTGACGGACCTCATGGTTTAAAAAGGGCGGTCGAAAGACTGTTGCCAGAGTTCTATCCTTTGCATAGTGGACTTACAACAGGAACCTGCGCTACTGCTGCTGCCATAGCATCAACGATAAGACTGACGAAGGG